>Ga0041059_1003552_pt1 | contig 10562 bp, 7 predicted proteins | sample AraColnosormetaG_FD_56232 | JGI IMG/M metagenome (GOLD analysis project Ga0041059, IMG submission 56232) | Arabidopsis roots microbial communities from North Carolina, USA - Col MF nosort | ecosystem: Host-associated > Plants > Roots > Unclassified | place: USA: North Carolina | collected 2013-09-02 | reverse complement strand
CATAAGAAATTTTCCTATTGTGTATATTGCATATTGCATTGATGACAAAAAAAAAAAAATACTATCTCTTTATTGGTCCCTTAGATTTTTAGTTAAAAACTATTAATCCACTGAGATTTTTCTTTATACTAAAGGTAACACACACATGTCACATTCATTTGGTAAACTCTCCCGATCACTCTTCTAAATACACTAATTTGGGGTTTGCATTGTTATGAATACTTTGATTAATTATCTTCTAATAACATGCAAGTATGAACACACTAAAGGTTATTTTTAAGAAATTCTTCCGTTTAAATATATAGAAGATATCAGATAAAATATCAATTTCTATTTGGTCAGAAGAACGATAATAAGTAGTTATCAAACAAAATAACCATAACAAGTTTCTTAATATGCTATTTCAAAGGTCAAGTTCAAGTTGACAGAAAAAAAGAAGGTCAAGTTTAAATTAGAAAAATGAAAAATCCACCCAAATTTACATTGATTATATACATATAACATTGCCCAAAAACCAAAAAAAAAAATCACATATACCCATATAGGCTCAATGGCAACAATGCCCTTCAAAATAGGCCCAAAAGATCGTCACAGCGAATATCAAAAATCAAACAATTCATAGATTAAACCCATGTGATATGTAATTATGTATCTCCTACACTTGGTTTCTGATTTTACAATCACACCATTTGTATCACAACTATCTATAGAAGATGAAGACCTCTGACGTCTCATTTGATCTTTTACCAGAGGCTAGCTGCTGATCCGTTAACATCGTCAAGCCGATTCATCATCCAATCTATGATATCACGACCGACTTCCTCACGCTCAGGTTCAAAGAGAAGGTCGTGTAAGAAACCGTCATAGAGTTTGATGTCTTTGAAAACTGATGGTGCCTGATTATACAAGTCTTGGGAAGCTAGTGGATCAGTGACTTTGTCCTCTGTACCATGGAGAACAAAGAAAGGCACTGTAACAGATTTGAAGTTCCGGGTCAAGTAAGCCGTTATGCGAAGAATCTCATACCCTGTTCGGACTCTAATCGGACCAGTGTAGACTAACGGATCAGAGTACTTGGCTAAGAGAGCTTCAGGGTCTCTTGAGACCGGAATGCCTCTCTTGTTTGCTCCTTTGAATTGGAACCTTGGTGCGAGCAATGAGAAGATTGGAGCTATTGCCTACAATGAAACATAGAGTTAATGATACCTACTAAATTCTCCAGCCGAAAATGAGAAAACCATCTAACTTAAATACTGCAAAGGAGACGACTTACCCCGACAATGGGATGAGCGGGTTTGACACGGAGTGCAGGCGATGTTAGGACAATACCGGCTAACATATCTTCAATAGAGGGAGATGAAGCTGCCTATATAACACAAGGTAGACCATAAATCAGGACATTGTAAACAACAGAACCTTAAAGAGAGCTTCAATGGTACGATGTTAGGTACCTTCAAAACCACAGCTCCACCGGTAGAGTGACCAAAGAGGAAACACGGAACCCCCGGATTCTCAGACCTAATCTTTTCCAAGAAAGCTTCCTATAGAATTCAAGTCAAGACACCAAACCACCAGAGATCAGCAACTTCAAATGGAACATTTGTCTAGTTTCATCTCCAAAAAGTAATGTTTATAAGATTGTGAACTTACAGTGTCGGAAACAACATAATCAAGAGAAGGAACATAACCATGCAAACCATCACTCCCACCGTGACCTAATTACAGTTATTGGACCAAACATATTGCGACCTGTTAAGACCCACAGTTTCAGAACAAATATGAAAATGAAAAGAAACAAAACAAGCTCGTCTTCATACCAATCCAGTCCATTGCGTATACACCTAAATTACTCGCGTTTAGCTGCTTAGCGAATTGAGAATATCTTCCACTGCAAATTAAAAACCATTCACAGATTCATTTTAGAACTCATCGAAATACAGAGAAACAGAGAAAAGAAAAAAAGATTGATTTTTTTCACCTGTGTTCATTCAATCCATGGATAATAATCAAAATCCCCCTGAAGACACACAAATAAATCCAAAACTAAAAGTCAAAATCGAAATCTTAATCGGAGAATCCTAATTGTGTGCATGCAAAAATCGAAGCTTTACCTAAGTTCGCCGGAAATAGGCAACCACGACCGAGAGAATAAAGCGTTACCACGACGTCCGTAAAACAACGAACAAGAGATCTCTCCATCTCCGGCCATCTCAACGCCTTCCGCTAAGGAACGACGTCTAGCCGTATCTTCCTCCTCCAGCTTCCACGCCATCTTCCGTCTCCATCGCCTCGAAGGAGCCGGAACAGCCTCATCCTCAGGCGATGAAAGAGGAGAGACACGGCGACGAGGACGGAGACGAAGAATAAGGAGAAGAGAAAGGACGAGAGAGAGAACGAAGACGAGACACTTCCTAAGCGTTCTCAAGATAAATATTATCCGATTGCTCGCGCCTGATGTTAATTGGTCCATTTCCGCCGACGTTGACGCCATCGCCGGAAAATTCAAAATCACAAATAGTAAAAAAAATAAAAATCGGAGAAAGAGAAGAAGAAGGAAAGCGTGTAACAGAGAAAAATGTCAGAAATTTGGGGGAAATGGTGGGACTCAATTTATAGGGGTGAATACTTCAATGAGTTAGAAGAAAGACGACAAAAATCAGAAGTTTTCATTAATCTGATGCAGTGGCGGATGATCGTGTGAGTGACTACGTGGCTATATCTCATTGGTTGTTGAACTAACGAGATCATGTAGTAATGTTGTTGAGCGATTAAGTCAGAGATTTGGACGGTGCAGATACGGTGTTTCTGCGTGAGTTCGGTCGGGAACCGTTGGTAAGTTGGATATATGGTCCGTTACTTCCAACATTTAATGATTTAAATTAATTTACTTGCGACTCGGCTCAAAAACCGCGTTTTGAGAAACTGATTTTCTTTATAACAAAAATTATATTATTTCCTTAAATGGAGACTTGTATGCCTTATATGATGATTTGATTAGTAAGATTTTGACACATTCTTATATTTTTTAATGAATTGTACTAATCTCATATTTATTATACAAATCTTCATATGATGGTGTATTTATTATATGCTTATATATGTAAATAAAACGATAGAGACGAGAAAGTGTAGAAATAAGCAGAGCCAAGGGATTTTTAATCAATCATTAATTAATGGCTTAACTGGGAATTTGTAAGCATTGGAACATGTTGACCAGACTCTGCCACTAGGCAACACCTTTACCAAGTGTATAATTTTCTTGTTCATCAACTCTTAATCACACGTCTTTTAAAGATAACGATGCTTTTTATCACATACTACTTGTTTATTGTTCCTTTCACTGCATAACAATTTTGGAATGTTTTACGAAAATAAATGGTAGGTATACACACAATGTTTGGAAAACGTTGTCGCCGCACGATCCATCATTAATTCCTATCATCAAAATAACTTTTTTTTTGTGTTCGATTTTTTCTCATTTGATTGATGTTAGTTTTAGTCCACACATGGATATATAGGAAGTACATTAGAGACGTGGGAGTGCCGACAAGTCTTAAAAGTCATGAAAACGAAAGGCATTAAATTTCAAAGTCAGAAATTGAGATTTCATTTTACCATCGTATTCAAGAATTCTTTGTCGAAACTCAATCCCCATAAAATTTCAACAGAATCTTTCTATCTCTCTATAGCACTAAAATATAATCTGTCCTTTTTTCTCTGGCAGAGCCTCACCAAATATCCCCACTAAAAGAGAATAAACATACGAATGTGGTAGTCCAATGGTGTGTTGATGTGTTCATACTGCTCTTGCAGGAGAAGCCAGATAGTCGTATATCCGTTTACTCGTTTTCTCCAGCTATGTTCCGTTTATATAGTCGAGCAGAAGCCGATCAAGCTCAAAATGTTGACACAAAAGTTTCTGCAATATCAACATTAAGGGATTACATTAAAGCCTTGCAGCCGTTGCAAATTTGATTTCTTGGCAAGTGGGTCGAAGCAAACCTTGGTTATGGGTAAAGAAGGTGCAGCGTCAACATAAAAGTCTGGGAACCGAGAAACTTCGACACCCTTTTCAAACAATATGTATGTGGGAAGCTGAGACATTCCACCTACATATGTTACACAACACTGATATCAGTTGCTTCCCATAACAAAGACTCAATGTGTTCTAAATTTGTGCAAATAATTGAGTTCGCCAAGGACTGTTACCAGCAAGAGATATTCCAAACTTTGCCGCAGTATTAGGGAAAAGTCCAAGATCGACAGTTCCAAAAGACAAAAGATTATTCGAGTACCTGAAGAAATGGAAGGTGAGTGAGCGTGTATCTTTAGACAAACAGTGAAATTGGGATATTTTTTCTTTACACAAAGCTTACGTGATGGAGAGCTCAGGAAAGCAACGGCTAGAACGAACACACTTGGATGAACTACATGCAAAGAATTCTATCTGCAAAAGGTGTGAAAGCACATCATCATAAATAATAGTTACAACAGTACCCTTTTGAGCTTTCACTAATTAAGATGTTGCAGATCAGTTCTGTTTCTTAATTGGTTTGACACCTAACCAAAAAAAAGGGACAAAATTTGATGTCAAAATAGTAAGGGGAGGCTATATAAATCTAGCTTCATAGACCTTATGCTTTACTAGAATCTGAGTGTAAGCACTGCTAAACATAATCAAATCATTTTAGCTACCAAAAAAACTAGTCCTTGGTTTATCAACTGTATCATCTGCTATCACAAGCTCACTAACTTGAAAAGATCAACAACATTATCAAGTAGAAGAATAAAGCCAAGTAGCCACATACCAACCAGTATTTTGTTGTGTTACCATCTGATAACAAATCCTCCAACTGCATAGGTGTTAGCTTCTTCGCAGTTCCTGCAAAACGTTTAAGCATTTTACAAAAACACAACTTAAAGCAAGAACTTGAAGAATCTTCCCATACCTAGTTTACTAAATGCTGGTTGTTGAGCTAATAGATATATAACTGCAAAAGGAAACATTCAAATCAATCAAACTTCAAATCTGCATCTCCCATATATTTTCAGATATATTTAATCAAGATATAGAAATTGAGCTGACCTGAAAATATGATACTAAACCAGACCGCCACTCGATAATCCATAATCAACGAAACCGCAATAAGAAAGATCTAGGCAAAGAAAATGTGTAATCAGTAGATTTCACATGAATCATAAAAGTGACTGACAAAGAATCTGAAATCAGCTAGAGTTACCTTAGCATAGAGTAAACTATCAGCAACGAAAGCTTCCCATGTTTCCTCCCTCACCATCTACAAAAACGAAATCGGTGAAACAGGAAACAATGAAGTTAGAGATTTAAGCAAAATTCAAACCTTAATGGCGGAAAACATAAGAAACGCTAGAAATGCTTGGATTTCTCTGTCGAAGAGTCGATGAGAAGTGTACGGTGCGGCGGAGCTACGAATCGGGAGGTAAGAGAAAAAGGCCATGAAATGGAGGAAGTAGTAAGGATCTGATACGATCCGACTCATTCCTTCGATTACTCCTTCGCGTTTCTTCTCCATGTTTGCTATCTCCGACGAATCTCTCCGTGCTGTAGAAGAGCTGGTAAAGGTTTGTTTGAAATCACATCAGACGTCACGTCGTTTACATATCAAGAAACGGCAAGGCGTTTATCTACTACTTCCAGAAGTTTGGACGTCTCATGACTCATGTGATAGATGACACATATTTCATTTTAAATAGGAATCAAATTTTGAATAACTCATATACACAATTAAGAAAATAAAAGCTAGCCAATAATCAAATACTAAAATCATAACTTGTGAACACCAATGACATAGTAAGGAGACTGTTATTGTTCAATCTTTGATGTGTTGAAGATAGAAATTCACAAACGAAATTGTGAACTTAATTGGATGCGGTAACGAAAGAAGAGTGTTTTATCATCCAGAAAACAGAAACTGATCTGAGTGACTGAAATAGACCAGCAAATCTAAAATGCGGAGAATCTCGAATCCATTTTCTTCGAGTCTGGTCTCATTATCGAGGCACGCTTAAGCCAAGCTCTGCAAAAAACATGCGAGACACCAAAAATACATTAGAAAACATGTGGCATTCAACACATACTTGTTTCAGTTGTTTTCAATCAGTACTACAGAAGTTTAACGAAGAGAAGATGAAGAAAGAGTAACACCAACATGACATATTTTTCATCTTCAAGCCAATACAAGCATTCTTATGCCAAAACAAGTTTTCAATTAGTGTTTGTGTAACCAAAGAACCTATGTCCCTGCAAACACTAACTGAAGTTCTGAAAACCGCAATAGCCCTAGTGAAATTGAACAATGTGAAAGGAATGGGAAAGCAAGATCATACAATTTTTGATACGGCAAAAAGTCAGATATCTACGACAATTCTCTGAGTTCAGTGTCAATGCTCATTTTTGCAAAGATGGGTATTAAAGTTTCACAGAGCTATCCAATTAAAGCAATTTCAAAACTATACACTGCTACAGATTCTGCATTAGGAGAATCAAAGGTCTCTGATTTGATACTACCAACAGTAAACAACATGCAAGTTCGAAGCTATGCAAAGATCAAAGAGTTTTAAAAAAAAAAGTTGCTTACAGATATACTAAACACAAAACATTTGGAAGAATATCAAACTCCTGGATTCGCACTGCAGAGCATACCCTGAGCTAATGACCTAGAATTCTGTGAATCGATACCCAGGCACGAAGTCAATCTAGCTGAAGCCACCGCACTGTACAATGGAAGCAACGATTGAAGCGAACCCAGCTGACCAATCGGCCTGTCAAATCCAAAAACAAAACCTTTTATGAATTACATCAATCGAGAACTCACGAATACGAATCCAACTCAAATCCGTTTTACCTCGAAAATCCAGGCGAAGGAGGGACGCCGATGAATGATGAAGCCGATTTGGGACGAATAGATGGCTTGTTCATTGCAGATCTAAACGCAGAAAACGCTGGTTTTGACAAAGATCGACATCGTGAAGCCATTTTGCCGGAAAAACGAAACGAATGGTGAAGCTGAGATTTTGATTTCTAGGTTAACAAGAGCAAGAAAGAGAGAGAGGGGTTTTTCGAGGTTTAACCAAAAACGACGACGTTATCAAACAAAAAGTCAATGACAGACAAACGGCATGATGTCCCACAGTCATACCAAAAACCACACGACGTCTAAAATTGTTTAATTTTCGATCCAGTAAACCAAGTAAACTTTACCTTCCGTGTAACGCCGTCTTTGTGATCTCCTACACGTCGCCGTTATTCCACACGTGTGCCAACGTTTCATACAAAGAATCTCCGCACAGATTACATGACGTGTATGTATAAGTAACTGTACCTATATACTTAACACGAATATATATATCTCGCATAAATTCTCCAACTGCCGTAACGGAATTCTCAAAAATCATGGAATCTGTCGGATCCAATCAAATATCCCCGTACGTAAGTAACCGTGACCAACGGCATTTCTTGGCTCAACCGGTGGCAGATAGGATACTTCGAGCTCTCCGTCACCGGATCCGTCTTCTCCACCGTCCTAATGCAGGAACTTTTCACGTTCTTGGTGCAACGTGTAACGTCTACACAGTGACGCTAATGGCCACACCTACTTGCACTTGTCCCGACCGTAAGAAGCCGTGCAAACACATCTTGTTTGTCTTAATCCGAGTTCTTGGAATTCCTCTCGACGATAAGTGTCTCAGGCAACGGAGACTCCGGACATGCCTCCTCTTCCACCTCTTCTCTGCCCCGACACGGCCTGACTGCCTCGCCAGTTTCCGCCTCCAACAACGGTTTCTTCAGCTTTTCCCAGCCACCACTTCTCAACCCGGCTATACTACTAACTCATCCTCCTCCACCAGTAAAATGGTAATCTTCTTTTACCCTGTACGAATATAATTGTCGTCGTTGTAATGGGAAATGGTTGTTAAAAAAATTTATTACGTCGTTTTACATAAAAATATATCTAAACTACATGTATTGTTTTACACCGCTAAACAAATACTCCTAAATAACCAATGTTTTAAATAAAATTTTACTTTACTTTTAGGGGATATAAATAGATCTTACATGCATATATCATTTGTTATATTGAATAGGAAAATGAGGTGGATGAAGAGCCGGCAACATGTCCAATATGTCTAGACGATATTATCGCAATAGAAAACGTAGACGGTGGAAATGGTGGAGGGAAGGAGAAGGAAACCGCGGTGGTGAAGTGCAGAGTATGCAAGAACAAGGTTCATGATGAATGCATGCTGGCGTGGAGAAAGAGTCGTGGACGGCGGCCGGCCATCTGTGTGGTATGCCGTGCACGGTGGCCAGCAAATAGATCGAGTAAGAATCCTAATGTTGGTGATAATAACGAGAACTGCCACGGTAATTGTTATTTGAATTTAGCTCCTTACGTTGATGAGGAAGTGGAGGATGGGGTTGGCACGAGCCAACGGCCATGTTGAGGATGTTAATTAAAGGATTGATTGTTATGTGATTGATTAATTGTTAATACTATAATTTTAAACAAGGTACTGTACATTTAACAACAACAATATTTTTATACTAATACAAGAATATTAAATTTACAAAAAAAAAAACCATGATGCTGAGGATTTAATTTCTCTTGTGGGAAACACAGAAATTCGCAACTTCCGATGCTTGGATCACGTTGCAGAGGAGAGTGCGGGACGCAAACGCTGACACTGAAATTCATATATACATATCGAACGTTAAATTATACATTCATTGTTTTTCTTGGATTGTGTAGTTACTACATTCAGATATAATGTATACTAATCAGGTCAACTTAACCACTAACAAAGTTTAGTACTTTGTTAACAGAGTGGTTAGACCATCTCCATCGGTGAGAAACCCAATTTTATAAAATAATATAAATTTTATTATTATTTTATTATTTAATTTTTTTATTATTTTTTGAACCAATCAAAACAAAACAAAAGCAAAAATAGGTTTCTTTGAGTTTCTCAAATGAGAAACGTTTTTACTCTCTCTCCACCTTTTTCGAATTTTTTATTCTGTTTTAATAGACATTCTGATCCAGAAACTCCCGATGGAGATGCTCTTAATATATATATTATTATAGGTTCATAGGTATGGTTTAAATGTTGCAAAAATAATAGTAGGAAAAAAAAAACAGAGGCTGCTCTTAAAAAAATAAAACTATGGGTCATAATTGATCAAACATAGATAATTAAGGGGTGTCTTCTGATAATTTGAGAAAAGTTATTATCATACCTTGTTGGCTTATCAGTCCAATACAAAATATCTACAAAAATACATAATTAGTCAAGACTTTGATTGAACAAAATTTAAAGCCATCGATTGCCTTGTCTTGTCTCTTTGCCTGTTAATTATTTGTCTGAATCTTCCTCTCCTGATGATCACTCCAAGTAACTTCAAAGAAACGCTCAGATTCGACAGTTCTATATATCAACAAACATCATCTCAAGCTCTTACCTGATATCTCTGTAAGTGATCAAGTTCTGTTTCTGCAACTTATTTCAGGAAGAAGAGATACATTTATATCACTGGAAATCTAAGGTAATAATTTGTTTCCAGGTTTTGATGGATCAAAGTCGGGTTTTGCGGTTTATAGGCCAAGTGGAAACCTGTAGAGTTGTTCTTCTCATGGTTCTGGTTGTTGCCTTCGTTTCAGGCCTTCAGTATTTTGAGCTCTCTCCAGTACTACTATCTATTGTTTCACCTGGAAACAGCACTATTTCTGAATTCAGAAAATCCAATGATACGACTAAAAGTGCTGAAAATGAAACGTTTCTTGCATCTCAAGAAGCATCCACCGGGCTTAAACCGTATAACAGAACTACAGAGGTATTGAAGAGTTCTGAGCACAAGTTTCTGAATGATTCTCACAAAATAGAAGCTTCTGGACAACGTAGAAGAAGCAATGAAACTGCAAGTTCTCTGCATCCTCTTCAACCAAAGATTCCTCAAATCCGCAAGAAATATCCCCATAGGAGCATAACAAAGCCACCATCAATTGTCATATCAATAAAGCAGATGAACAATATGATATTGAAGCGGCATAATGATCCAAAAAATTCACTTGTATGCAAATGTTATTAAGTTTTTACCGCAAGTTCTAAATCCTTATTACTCATCGACACTCGTTCATTCCCTGTTTTCTACATTTTTCATGTTCATAGGCACCTCTCTGGGGATCAAAAGTGGACCAAGAGCTTAAAACTGCAAGAGACAAGATCAAGAAAGCGGCTTTGGTCAAGAAAGATGATACTCTTTACGCACCTCTCTACCACAACATATCCATCTTCAAAAGGTCTAACATCTATATTAACCAATCTAGCAATACATATATAATAAGGACAGAGAATAGCAAAGGTCTAATTCTAGTGTTTTATTTTCAAAAGAGAACACCATATTTTAGTGTTTATTATTGGTGGTCGTTTGAAACGGAAACAATAATCATGAAAATTGTGTTTTCTTACAAAATATGTGGAACTACATGATGCAAGTGTTTTTGACAAAAAAAAAAAAAAAAAAA
>Ga0041059_1003551_pt1 | contig 10565 bp, 4 predicted proteins | sample AraColnosormetaG_FD_56232 | JGI IMG/M metagenome (GOLD analysis project Ga0041059, IMG submission 56232) | Arabidopsis roots microbial communities from North Carolina, USA - Col MF nosort | ecosystem: Host-associated > Plants > Roots > Unclassified | place: USA: North Carolina | collected 2013-09-02 | reverse complement strand
AAAAAAAAAAACTTAGCTTTTTTTTTTTTTCAATTTGTAGATATGTGAATAACAAGTTTAGTCAACAGTACAAAGCTACGATCGGAGCTGATTTTGTCACTAAGGAGCTTCAAATTGATGACAGGCTTGTCACATTGCAAGTGAGTTTCTTTGTTTGTTTTTTTTTGGTTTAAATTGTTGTCGATCTTTTAAGAGAAGAGTGTATATGAATTATTATTATTATTGTAATTGTGTTAAGATATGGGACACTGCTGGGCAAGAGAGGTTTCAAAGTCTTGGTGTTGCTTTCTATAGAGGTGCAGATTGTTGTGTTCTTGTCTATGATGTGAATCACTTGAAGTCATTTGAATCTCTCGACAATTGGCACAACGAGTTTCTTACACGGGTTTTTTTTTTTTGCTTTCTCCATCACATTTTCTCTTCATCCAAAGATTCTTTCTTTTAGTGACTGATAGTTGTTTTTTGTGGATTTTTGGGCCAGGCTAGTCCACGTGACCCAATGGCATTCCCTTTTATACTTCTTGGTAATAAGGTTGATATTGATGGAGGAAATAGCCGAGTGGTAAGTTACTATTAGTCTTAAGCTTTTAAATCTGAATAGTCCATTTCCTTTGTTTGCTATATATTTCCTTTCTTTGTGTTCAGGTATCTGAGAAGAAGGCTAGAGAATGGTGTGCTGAAAAGGGAAACATAGTCTATTTCGAGACATCGGCTAAAGAAGATTACAATGTCGATGACTCCTTCTTGTGCATCACAAAACTTGCCCTTGCAAATGAACGCGACCAAGATATGTAAGTGTTATTAGTCTTTCTTTATGTGATCCTCTCACTTTGTGAATCTCCTCCATATGATGGATCCTTATTAAACTCAAGATGAAAAACCAGAATCTCTCAATTCAAATTTTCATATAATCTTTTTTTGCAACTCGGTGCTACAGATATTTCCAGCCAGATACTGGTTCGGTGCCTGAGCAAAGAGGAGGTTGTGCTTGCTGAATGCTGAAGAAACATTTCTTACTCTCTTGATTTATGCATTACTTGTTGTGTGTGTCTATAATCTTAATGCTGAGAAGGACCAATAAAACTTGTATTGTTCCCTAAGTAAGGTTTTGTTACCTTTCTGGTTCTTCATCTTTGACATTTGGTGGTTCACGATTTGTATGTAACAACAGTTCAAGTGTACATGTAATGGGTTGGTTCTGTCTTCTTTATGTAATGGGAAACTAATGATGAGTCCGGTTCAGCCGCGCTAAACCGAATCCGGTTCGGTTTGAAATATCAGTTAGCAATTTGGCGGTGACGTGGCGCTTCCTTCCCCACTTGTTTCGCTCCTTAGAATTCAGTTGAATCTCTCGAATCGTCGTCGTCAATCTTTTCGATTTCTCTTCCTCTCGTCTCTCTCTCTGTTAACAATGGCGACGACTAGTTTAGTGACCGGACTAAAAGTGGTATTACCGGTTATGTTCTGTCTGATGCTAGCGACTCTTGTCTACACCATCATCACCGATGGCCTTCCTTTACCTGATCGTCAAGATGTCTTCACACCGTAAAACCCATTTCTCTATTTCTCTCTTTCTTCATTTTCACACAGAGACAGAGACACACAGATATGTGTTTATTCATGTTAGTTTCGTTACGCTTTTTTTCAGATGGTTCGTTACGACAATTTTGGATTTCTACATTAATCTTGTACCTATAGCGGTAATGTTTAAATTGAGATATATTATGAATAGTTTACTTGTTCTCTTTTAAAGTTTTAATCTTTGACTTGTTTATTATCTGAATTCAGGTTTGGATTGTGTATAAGGAGTCTACATGGTCTGGTTCAATACTTTGGACCATTTTGCTCATCATTTTTGGCAGGTATCATCTTGTGTGTATCTGAATTCTTTAGCAAGATCATTACTATGAATTTGTTGTAAAAATTTTTTTTTGTCTTTTTTTTTTGGTTTTAAGCCTCACGACATGTGTGTATCTGTTTCTGCAACTTCTCAAGCTGACAAATCAAGAAGCTTCAGAAGATCCTATGTACTATTTGTTACTTCGAGATTCAATCAAGTATGTGTTTGATCCATTTTGTTTCTGTGTTTTGAATTCAGCTTCATTAGTATCTCTTTAATCATTAATAGTAGTTTGATTAGTGTCAGTAATGCTCTGTTCTCCAAGGTTTATGCAAGTATGAATTCATTCAAATCAGTAGCTGCTCCCAATTTTCCATGAGAGAATCATAAGCATAACCTGCTCACAAAGTTCCATGAGAGAATCATAAGATGCTGTATAGTTTGTGGAATCCTAGACCATTTAATTAATGACGTAATGTGTTCTTGTTAGGGATGGAGTTGGTCTGAGAGACAAGAATTCACTTGTTGTCACTGCAAGATTTGTGTTTGGTGCCTTAGGATGTGTGATGCTAGGAGCTTTGGTTTACACTTGCTTCACTTATGGTTCTCCTTTCCACATGGAGCTTCTATACCCGTGAGTCTAAATTTCTTTCTGCATTTTTTGTGTTTGAATCATCTGTCTCTTGCTTTGCCTTTTACTCATTTGCTAAATCTTCCCACAGGTGGATGGTGGTTTTATTGGTTAACTTCTACATTGATGTTGCTGTCTTATCAGTAAGTCCCAAATCTTGAACACTAGATTAGTAAAAGCCTTTTAAGTTATATAAGCTCTTCAATAACTAGGTTTGTTACATATATTTCCCTTTCATGAGTCATTTACTTGTTTATTTCAGGTTTGGGTTGTCTATAAAGAATCTAGTTTGATCATTGGAATTCTATGGGTTGCTCTATTGATAGGTCTTGGCAGGTACAACTTCTCTCAAAGTCTTAAAACTCTTTGATGGACAGACAAGGGCATTTTTCCATTCATGTTTTGTTTAATCCTTTTCAGCGTTGGCACGAGCGCAGTCATTGTCGTGCAGCTATTCCGTCTGTCTCCTCTCGACCCGCTCTACCTCGTTCTAGTGAACAACAGCAATCGGTAAGCTTTGAATATGCAAAGAGAAAAAAACTCTTAATCTAAGAAGTTTGATGATTTAGATACCCAAAGCAGTTTTTGAAGCATACTCTTATGAATTCTTTTTACATTTTAATCTTTGGTTGGAGGAAGCAAAGTTAAAAGTAAAGGCTAAGTTAGTGAACTCTCTCATGGGTCAATGGCAGGGCTGGAGATATGTACGAGCGCACTCATTCTGCGGCTTTGCGCATAATGTGAAGCTTTGTCATTTCATTTTTAACATTTTACCACAAAAGTTCAAAACATATTTTTATCTACATTTTAAGTTTGTATGTTTCATAGTTTTCTTCTGTATATACTTTCTCTTATGTGACGACAATTACTTATGTACTTAACTTTTTTGGGTCACGACTTGAAAAACCACATATGGATTGAGACTTTTTGGGCTATTGGATGACATATCTAAGTTTGATCAAATACTAGAATTGATCTACCTACATTGGATGCATGTTAAGTTGTTGCTACTCTTAGCTCAGATTCACACAGAAAAGTATAAACCCAAAGAATTACGTTCGAAAGAAAGATTTAAATTGATTATCAAAGCAATAACTAAATCAAATCCGAATATCAGAGATCGCTCGCTAAATGTTTGCTCACGATCTACAAGTAATCAACATTGACTACTCACTTGAACATCTTCAGGATTATTGGCTCTCTCTCAACAACTCAGATAAAAAGCCTGAATGAAAGAGAAGGCAACAACGGCTATATATGTTTCCTCAGTCGTAACAGCAAAGCCTCCCTCTGGAACAAAGTCTTTCTCTTCCTTCTCTTCTTCAGCAAAGACTCTAATTCCTTCAGTGTCTTTCGCTTCCGTTGACTGAAGCTGATGTGGCATTGACCGCTTCCTATAATAAGCTTGATGAACCGTATCAATGCCACAATTATAATCTTCATAAATAAACGGATGTGTTTTACACACTACTGTAATATTTTGTTACTCCATCATTCAACATACCAATCATCATCATTTTTATATTTTAATTAAAAAGATTACATTTCACAACTTATATACAATTGAAAATAGAGAACATCTTAACAATATCCCTATAGTAAATTTTCTTTTAGTCAACTATTTAAAGATTTCAAAATGGTTTATTGTAATCCATGTGATCCGGTCAAAGAATCCAAAATAGTTTAATATCTCTATTTATAGTAGAAGAAAAATAACTAGCTACACAAAATATCGGAGAATGCATGATCACACATGTCAAGCATATTAGTGTATCCCTAGCTATACGAAGTAGATGTATTGTATGACCACATATCTGAACTATACGACGTCATGTAGTTAACACCACAGACATGCAATTCCGGTACACTAATAAATTTACTCCGTTGAAGACCAGTGTTGACCGGCATAGTTGAGGATACTATAGTATAATTGGCATGGGTAAATTAACTAAAAATCATCAATCCATTTATCATAATCCAAATTCTGGTCAAAAGAATCTAAAAATAGTTTCATAAAAATAGTTTCATGTTTCTGTTTACAGTAATAAAATTGATATCTTAGTCATGACCAAATCAATAGCCGCAAGTTATGCTCCCAAAAATTAGCTGTTCATCTTTTACTCCAATCAAAAACATAAAAAAAAAAAAACAATTACAATTTCTATTCTAAGTAAATGTTAAATAAATTTATTAAATTTTACCTCCTAAGACTTCAGTGGTTACACTATTAGAAAATAATTAGATTTGTGTGCCTAAAAGCCTTAGAAGCATGCATTTTTTATGAATAAATAAATTTAGTATTGATTTCGGTATAGAAAATGAAATTAGCAAATTCTTGATATGTGTAACTAAAATAAAATCTTATGTAAAAAACAGAAGCGATAAAGGCAAACATAATTCAAAACTGCGACCAATTCTTATTATCAAAGATTTATGAAACACCAATTAGCTATTAATAGTAAAAATCAAGTGACACTTTCCCTATACTAAATTGTTAATTGTTCGGATTTATAGGCTTAGCTAGTTAAGTATAAATATTAATCCACACTCTTCACACTAATTCAATTTTATCCCTAATAAAAAACTTGAATCTATATATGTGTATCAATATATGTGTATGATATTTAAAGGGGTTTGTAGTCTATTGAAATAAATAAAAGATTCCATTATCCATGATTTTTAATAAGTTACTTCGTAGCATTACTAAACCTATTTACATCATCAACAATACAACTGATTTAATTTCAACTAACTAAAAAATTACCAATTTATTTATCATAAATTCATAATCTAATATCTGGTCAAAAGAATCTAAAAATAGTTTCATGTGTCTATTTATAGTAATAAGATTGATATCTTAGTAATGACCAAATCAATAGCCGCAAATTTTGCTCTGAAAAATTAGTTGTTCGTCTTTACTCTAATCAAAAACATAAATAAAAAATCACAATTTTTATCCAAAGTAAATGTTAAATCAATTTATTAAATTTTAGCTCTTAAGACCTCATTAGTTATATTATTAGAAATTAATTAGATTTGTGTGCTTATAAGCCTTAGAAGCATGCATTTTTTTATGAATAAATAAATTTAATGTTGCTTTCGATATAGAAAACAAAATTAGCACATGCTCGATAAGTGTAACTAAAATAAAACCTCATGTAATAAAAAAAGAAATAAAGGCAAACATAATTTAAAACTGCGACCAATTCTTATTATCAAAGATTCATGAAATATTCAATTAGCTATTAATAGTAAAATCAAGTGACATTTTATTTATACTAAATTGTTAATTGCTCGGTTTTATAGGCTTAGCTAGTTATGTATAAATATGCATCCACACTCATCACACTAATTCAATTTTATCCCTCTTTACTCTTCTTGATAATCGGAGGAAACTAAAAAAGGAAAAAAAAAAATCTAAATAAGAATAAAATTCCTAAAAAATAAATAAATCAAAAATTGTGAAGAAACAAATCCTCGAGTCATGTTGTTTACAGAAAATCTCTTTCTCACTTAAAACCCTTACAGAAACAAATCATCGAATCTTTGTTTTTTTAGAATCAGTGATTTTGTTTCCTTTCACGAGACGAAAATAACAAATCGTCTTGTAAAAAGTAAACTCATAATCATGGCGGCGGCGGTTGCCACAGGTGTTGCACCGGCGACAATGGTTGATCAAGTTCCCAGTCCGACGGCGCAGACTTCGGTTCAGGTTCCGGTTTCAATACCTCTTCCATCCCCGGTCGTGGTAGCCGATCAAACCCACCCGAACTCGTCGCTCTATGCCGGTGATCTGGACCCGAAAGTTACTGAAGCACATCTATTTGATTTGTTCAAACATGTTGCTAATGTCGTCTCGGTAAGAGTTTGCCGCGATCAGAATCGTCGATCTTTGGGATATGCCTACATCAATTTCAGTAACCCTAACGATGGTAAATACAATTCTATATCGCTTCAATTGCAAGTTAGGGTTCATGTCTTGCAAAACAAAATATATATATTATCATGAATTGCATTACAATAAGAAAAAGTGTTTTGATTTGATTTTTTTCAATCTCAATTTTTTATTAGACATGGTAATTAATTTTGATCAGTATCATGTTCCTGTGCGAATCATCTTTTTTTTTGTCTAGAAATTAACATATAATCAATATTCTATATTGTAGTTCATCTCTACTATACCATGATTCTGCTACATTGATATGTTTCGTTTGAATATCAAAGCTACAACATTTATTTTAGTAGTTGATGCATCAGTCTCTTATATTATGATTTTTCTTAATTAGTTCAATTTAATACGTGAAATTTGTTTGAAATTGTTCTTTCAATCTCATTAATTGTAGAAACTATAGGTATTTGTGCATTTATAAATATCATAGATGCTGGTTTTCTATAATGAATTGAGATCTTATTTGCCTATGTTTATATGTTGATTTATGTTTGCAGCTTACCGTGCAATGGAGGCCTTGAACTACACTCCCCTCTTTGATAGGCCCATTCGGATCATGCTTTCGAACCGTGACCCAAGCACGCGATTGAGCGGCAAAGGAAACATTTTCATCAAAAACCTTGACGCTTCAATCGACAACAAGGCCTTGTTCGAGACGTTTTCAAGTTTTGGAACCATCCTCTCATGCAAAGTTGCAATGGACGTGACTGGCCGGTCCAAGGGGTATGGATTTGTCCAGTTCGAGAAGGAGGAATCGGCTCAAGCCGCAATTGACAAGCTAAACGGAATGTTAATGAACGACAAGCAAGTTTTTGTGGGACACTTCATCAGACGTCAAGAGCGTGCTCGTGATGAAAACACCCCTACACCGCGTTTCACTAACGTGTACGTCAAGAATCTCCCCAAGGAGATTGGTGAGGACGAGCTACGAAAAACGTTTGGTAAATTTGGAGTGATATCGAGCGCAGTTGTAATGAGGGACCAGAGCGGAAACTCGAGGTGTTTCGGGTTTGTGAATTTTGAGTGCACTGAAGCAGCGGCTTCGGCGGTTGAGAAGATGAATGGAATTAGCTTAGGGGATGATGTGTTGTACGTTGGGAGGGCGCAAAAGAAGTCTGAGAGAGAGGAAGAGCTAAGAAGGAAGTTTGAGCAAGAGAGGATAAACCGGTTTGAGAAATCTCAAGGAGCGAACCTGTATTTGAAGAATCTTGATGATAGTGTTGATGATGAGAAACTCAAGGAGATGTTCTCTGAGTATGGAAATGTGACATCCTCCAAGGTAATAATTAATTAAAAACTCATACATATATTCATAAATATATATGTTGTTGATGTTACGTTGTCTTTGACACAATCCTTTAACTAATGTAGGTTATGCTTAATCCACAAGGAATGAGCAGAGGATTTGGTTTTGTTGCTTATTCCAATCCTGAAGAAGCTTTAAGAGCCGTGAGTTACTAAAACTATAATATATTCTTCTTTTATTGTTCGTCTCTTTTGATATCTGAGAGATTGTTACATATGAGACAATGCAGCTGAGTGAAATGAATGGGAAGATGATCGGAAGAAAACCTCTATACATAGCTCTTGCGCAGCGCAAAGAAGATAGACGAGCACACTTACAGGTTTTTTAAAAACTCTTTTAACATATTTAAAAGAAATGGGTTTGTTAAAGCTATATGTGTGACTAAGTACATAAGTTTGCAATTTTTTCAGGCGTTGTTTTCACAGATTAGAGCACCAGGGCCAATGTCAGGGTTCCATCACCCGCCAGGTGGACCAATGCCCGGTCCACCTCAACACATGTACGTAGGCCAAAACGGAGCAAGTATGGTCCCGTCCCAGCCCATTGGATATGGATTCCAGCCTCAGTTCATGCCCGGGATGCGTCCAGGTTCTGGCCCGGGCAACTTCATCGTGCCTTATCCGCTTCAAAGACAACCTCAGACCGGTCCTCGTATGGGATTCAGGCGTGGTGCTACTAACGTGCAACAACACATCCAACAACAACAAGTATGTTACTAAACTGAGTCTGTTTATAGTTTTCAACAATCATGAAACTGAGTTGGATTGAATATTGACAGCTTATGCACCGTAACCCGTCCCCGGGAATGAGATATATGAACGGTGCGAGTAACGGGAGGAACGGAATGGATTCGAGTGTTCCTCAAGGAATCTTACCTCCTATCATTCCTTTGCCAATAGATGCTTCTTCGATCTCTCACCAGAAAGCTCCTCTCCTTCCAATCTCTAAGCTCACTTCTTCCTTAGCTTCTGCTAGTCCAGCTGATCGCACTCGGGTTTGCCTCTTTTCCTTCCATCTCAGCTAAACATTTCTTTGTTTTGCGTTTTCTTTTGCATTTGGTGTATAACTTTTGAATAATAAACCCTTAACTCTAAACATATGTTTTCAATTGTTGATGCAAAACCAAACGCAAAGAGAGGTCAGTCACATTTGCATTTTATCTTACAAAATATTTCCTGAATAACTGAAAAATGTTTTGGTGAATTTTGTTTCTTAACATCAAATGTTTGAAAGAATTATGGTCTTATAACAAATAAATAAAAGTTAAAGTCACATAAATATATAGTTGATAGAGATTGGCATATCTATATATTTATATGTTTACTGATTTTTATTTTTAAAAAATTGGTTGGGAACAGATGCTTGGAGAACAACTGTACCCACTTGTGGAAAGGCACGAACCACTTCACGTGGCTAAAGTCACAGGAATGTTGTTGGAGATGGATCAAGCTGAGATCTTGCACCTGATGGAGTCACCAGAGGCACTCAAGTCTAAAGTATCCGAGGCTTTGGATGTTCTCAGGCTATCTGTTGATCCAACTGATCATGATCTTGGTTTCTCTACCACCGACTGAAATTTGCAATGCGTTTGCTCAACTCTGTTTTCTTCTTTTAGTTTTGATATCGACTCCTTTTCTTTTCTTTTTTGGGTTTTAGTCTTCCTTTACTATTTTAGCAGTTTTTTTTTGTTTACTTAGTTTATGGTTTTTGTGTCTTTAACTTAGTTTATGGTGTTTTTCTTTTTCTTTGGACAATGATGATTTCTTAATAATCTGAGTAGACTTCTTCTTCCGAATCCCCAAATAATCCATCTCTACTTGAAATTTAAGTTGTTCGGTATTCATGGTCAGCAACAAGGGACAATCCTTCTATTATGGTAGCAGCCTTCTATTATGAATTTATTCGAATGTGTCTACTCATAATTTGTGGTTTGTATTTCAACTTGTAGTTGATATCAATTATATGCACACAGACTTTTTCTTTTTGAGGGGTTGGAAGCAAGCGATTCAATGATTGTACCACTCATTTCATAATAGTGTTTGATATGACGTTAATTTGAATGGTTTATGTTGATCGAAAATACTCTCAGTCACAACAAGAATCTAATTCGATTAATTTATTTGAAAAACATATGTTGGCATGGTACATGAACCAGCTCGTTCATATGAAAATATTTTAAAAAGTCAACATCAGTGCTAATTTCAAATTGACCATACATTAGCACACAAGAAGACTAACAAAAAAAATGAGTGAATAAAGAAGAGAGTGAGTGGGGTTGATACATGTCACCGTCCAAAATGTGTCTGACCCTTCTCATTGGAGCTACAAGAGCCGACCCTTTGCCTCATCATTTGTTGACTTCACTCTCCTTTTACATATTTAAATTATAACTTGCTCATATTTCCATTCATTGTGTTCGGTTCTAGATTGTTCCATCCACTTTCTTTTTTCTCTTACTTTGAAATTTAGAAATATATGAATACTTGACAAATATTTGAATATTGTAACTGATTTGTTTGTTCGTAATACTTGACAAACTTTTTTGAATATACACCTTTACATATATTTTGAGTTGAGATAAAAAGGGAATTATGTTAGTTTATGGATTATATTATGTAAATACCACATCTAACTATGATCGGATGAAAACTAAACCAGCATATCTCTAATCAGTAATATTTACTAAATTTATATATCATTAAAGATTTTTTGAATTTAGCAAAAAAAGAAGAAGATATCATTAAAGATTTTTAAATTTAAAGTATAACATAATGAATAAATCAAGTGTTGAGCTTAGTTTCGCGTTGCAAAGATGTTCATTTGATTTTTTTTTTTTTTT
>Ga0041059_1003550_pt1 | contig 10568 bp, 8 predicted proteins | sample AraColnosormetaG_FD_56232 | JGI IMG/M metagenome (GOLD analysis project Ga0041059, IMG submission 56232) | Arabidopsis roots microbial communities from North Carolina, USA - Col MF nosort | ecosystem: Host-associated > Plants > Roots > Unclassified | place: USA: North Carolina | collected 2013-09-02 | reverse complement strand
TTTTTTTTTTTTTTTTTTTTTGTCTTTTTGATTTTCGTAAACAAAAGATGAAAATTATTTTAAGATTCTGAATCTTAAAAGGTTGGTTCTTTACGGTTGATGTTTGTATTCACTAGAAAAATAAAGCTAAAGTTGTCATCTCTAACTTATAATTGCTTTTTAGTCGACAGAGACAATTGAGTGATTTTTCTTCTGTGATTCTTTTGTTTAATTATGAAGATCAATACTTTCCCCTATATCTCCTTTCCGATCTTCCGTTTTTGAATTAGATTCATAGTCACAAGTTTATTTTTGTTTTGAGTGTGTTTCTCTCAGTGACTCGCCTAAAGATCATACTGCATAATTCTGTAAAATCTTGCTTAACCTCTACGTGTGTATACTTACTGAATCTCTCGTAATTTCACAGATCAAATTTTGGCTGGATGCAACCATTTTCACACTCAAGTCAACTACTAGATTGAAGGTATAAACTGTACACAAAATCTATCTTTAGATCATCCACTAAAGATTACTACTAAATTTTGGGCTAATTTCAATATTTATTAGATCACTCAGTATCTAACTTCCTCACATTGGTGCTTACAAGTTACAACTTGTGTTTGTGGTCTAATGAATAGAGAGACAGAGACTTCCTATTGACTTCTCTTCAAAGAAAAGTCTGCAAGTTAACTTTTATCCGCAGCCAGATTTTTCCTTTCTGTTACTATCAACACATTGAATCATTCTGATCAGAAAATTACAGCTTGTGTTTCCCCTTTTTAAGAAAACTTTCACCAATCACGAAACTAACCTTTACGAGTTTTGAAAAGTTTTTTGCATTGACAATGATTGTTCATGGAGGGTGAGTATAATACGTGGCTGTTAATGAGTTTGATGTGTTATTCATATGATATATTAGGGAGAAGCATTTAATGGATATGCATCTAGAAACCACTCGAAATGATATGTCGTGTGGAAACTTCCTTCTTTTCTTAAGCAATGGCTTGTGTGTATTATTAGTTAGATGTTGTTTTCATCTATACTTATTTTTTTTTGTCTTCTACTCACTAGTGTCTTCCATAAAGTTTTGATCTTTATTAATCTCCAAGTACAGTTAATCAGCATTTGTGATCTGAATTTGTCAGTGAGGAACATAAAGAACTGGGGAACATTTTGGATATTTTTTCTCCAAGTGAAGTTAAAAGGAACAAGGAGACAAGGTAAGGTTTTGGCTTTTCTTTATGTTTCTCACTAGACATGTAAAAGCTCAAAAAGTTTTTATTCTTCTCTTCGTCTTTCATTGCAGGTTGGAGTCGACCAATCATTGATCGAGCTAGAGAAATCTGGCTACAATTCAATTTCAGATGAGGTAAAGTTCTTTTGTTTCCCTATAGACTTGGAAAATCATGGCTCAGACATGTATATAAGGTTGTAAAGTTTTGATTTTTCTCTTCAGGTTTTCAAAAACACAGAAGATGAATGTTCAAATAGCATAAGAAGCTGTGAATTTTCTTCTTTCTTTTTTGTCCAATGGGAACAATGGCAGAATTGGGAACCATGGGAAAATTTGGAGCCATGGCAGAAGAGCAGCAAGTTAACCAGATGATCATGGATAAACAATCAGTAGAAGAATGGCTATCGCGCGTCAACTCGCTAATACCATCCGTCCTCAGCAAGGCAAAAACGGTTAAGAAGTTTACAGGAAGATGGAAGACGATCATCTCGAAGATCGAACAGATACCAGCTTGTTTATCTGACCTCTCAAGCCACCCTTGCTTCTCCAAGAACAAGCTCTGCAACGAGCAGTTGCAATCTGTGGCTAAGACGCTTAGTGAAGTGATAGAGCTTGCAGAGCAGTGTTCAACTGACAAGTATGAAGGGAAGCTGCGTATGCAGAGCGATCTAGATTCTTTATCCGGAAAACTGGATTTGAATCTAAGAGACTGTGGGGTTTTGATCAAGACCGGCGTTCTCGGTGAAGCTACGTTACCTCTTTACATTTCAAGTTCATCGGAAACACCCAAAATTTCCAGTTTAAAAGAACTTCTAGCGAGGCTACAGATCGGTCACTTGGAATCAAAACACAATGCTCTCGAAAGCCTCCTTGGTGCAATGCAAGAAGATGAAAAGATGGTTCTTATGCCTTTGATCGGACGAGCCAACGTTGCAGCTTTAGTTCAGCTGCTAACAGCAACTTCGACAAGAATCAGAGAGAAAGCGGTGAATCTGATCAGTGTATTAGCAGAATCAGGACACTGCGACGAATGGCTTATCTCCGAAGGTGTATTGCCTCCGTTAGTGAGACTAATCGAATCAGGGAGTCTTGAAACCAAAGAAAAAGCTGCGATTGCGATCCAGAGACTGTCCATGACAGAGGAAAACGCACGGGAAATCGCAGGACACGGCGGAATCACACCGCTTATAGATCTCTGTAAAACAGGGGATTCTGTGTCACAAGCTGCGTCTGCAGCTGCTCTGAAGAACATGTCAGCAGTTTCAGAGCTGAGACAATTGCTTGCGGAAGAAGGAATAATTAGAGTCTCGATCGATCTTCTAAACCATGGGATATTGTTAGGATCAAGAGAACACATGGCCGAGTGTTTGCAGAATCTCACTGCAGCGAGCGACGCTCTACGTGAAGCCATTGTCTCAGAAGGCGGAGTTCCGAGTCTCTTGGCTTATCTCGACGGTCCGTTGCCGCAACAACCGGCGGTAACGGCACTGAGAAATCTAATCCCGTCGGTGAATCCAGAGATATGGGTGGCTCTCAATTTGCTTCCACGATTGAGGCATGTACTCAAGTCAGGATCTTTAGGCGCGCAACAAGCAGCAGCATCGGCTATTTGCCGTTTCGCTTGCTCGCCGGAGACGAAAAGGCTAGTGGGAGAATCCGGTTGCATCCCGGAGATCGTGAAACTTCTGGAATCGAAGTCAAACGGATGTCGAGAAGCGGCGGCTCAGGCGATCGCTGGATTGGTAGCGGAAGGAAGGATTCGACGGGAACTGAAGAAAGACGGGAAGAGCGTTCTGACGAATTTGGTGATGTTATTGGATTCAAACCCTGGAAACACGGCGAAGAAGTACGCCGTGGCGGGGCTGTTGGGGATGTCGGGAAGCGAGAAGAGTAAGAAAATGATGGTGTCGTACGGAGCAATAGGGTATCTGAAGAAGCTGTCGGAGATGGAAGTAATGGGCGCCGATAAGCTTCTCGAGAAGCTTGAAAGAGGAAAGCTAAGAAGCTTCTTTCACCGGTAAAACGAACGATGCGGAGACATTGAAGCAGCCAAGATAAAAAGTGTAATATTGTCTGATGTAAGTTTATTAACCGTTAGTTAAACTTTACTAGTAATTAAAAAGTGTTCTTTGGGCTGTTTCTCTGAAGCTGATAAATATGGGCTTTATATTAAACAGGCCCATGAAGTTGAATATCTTTCAGTAGTCAACTAGGTTTATTCCCAGATAATTTATGTGGCCAACTATTAAATACAGGCCCATGACCTTAACAAAAAAAATACAGGCCCATGAACGTAATATGATTCTGTTTATCAAAATTAATTAAGGAGACAAATATCAGTTGTGAAACTCCCAAGTTTATTTCACAAAGTCGTAATCGATGTGCTTAATAGAACAATTTTGCCACTAGATAATAATTATCTCACACTATATTTTAACTTTTTTTTTTTAGGTCTATCTTGTTGCTAGGAAACATAATAATAACACACACACACACACACACAAAAAAAAGAACGATAGAGATATTTAGTGATAATTTTGTTGGGTCAACGTAATCAACGGTCAGAAATAGATCACGGTGCGTTCGTCTGGCGGCTTCATTTGGCACAAGGAGTTTACTAGTCTGGACAATATGTCCTTAATTGCTCTTATCGGAGAAGGCTTACTCTGTTTTTCAGGCGAACTCTGTTTATCTTCTCCGAGCTCGTACGAGAATATTCGTAAAGGTAAAGTATTTACTTGGATCTCAAATTGCTTTTATCCTTTGTTTGCCTTATGAAATTGCAATGAATATGTGTTTGCAAAGCTGATTATCACTTTGGGTAGAAATGTTAGGGCTTCTTCTTAGACTCTGAAAATCTTATTACAAAAGTACCATCTTTGCTCGACTAAGATGAGATTTTGTTGTGAACTGACTAATAAAAAATCGGGTTTTCTTTGTTTTGACTTTTTTGGATATGGTTACCTCAAACCTAATTTGGTGTTAAAATAAAAGGTTTCTTGTGAGCTTAAACGATGAGTACCCTTGAGACCACAAGAGCTGAGCTTGGTCTGGTAGTTGTGTATTTGAATAAAGCGGAGGCGAGAGACAAGATTTGTCGAGCTATTCAATATGGTTCCAAGTTCTTGAGTGATGGCCAACCTGGCACTGCTCAAAATGTCGACAAGAACACCAGCTTGGCTAGGAAAGTTTTCCGTCTCTTCAAGGTTGGTTTCTTCATCTTTTATCAAACTTCAAATCACACTTTTACCTGAAACCAGTCTTAAGGGTATGAGCTAGCTAACATCTGTTTTAAGTTGGTGACTTTAAGGGGAAAAGACTATTTGTTCTATTATGGGAGTTGATAAATGCAACTAGATGTATAGATCCATGGTTATACCTCAGTTATAGGATTTATGGGTTATATCACTTGAATTATGGAGATACAAGATTTGCAACTGGAATACATATCTTATGGGGAATTATATAATTCAGACTCCGAAAGGAAAAAAATGGTTCTGTGATTATGCTTAGTGGTTTTATTGTAAATCTAGTTAAATGGTGTTCTTCTTGTGTTGTGCAGTTTGTAAATGATCTTCATGCTCTCATTAGCCCTGTTCCCAAAGGGACTCCACTCCCGCTTGTTCTGCTCGGAAAGGTAATGTTATTGTTGCTTTGCTTGCTTTTAGAGCTTGTCTTTTCCAAACATTGATTGATCTTCTGGTTTTGGCAGTCTAAAAACGCGTTGCTGTCAACGTTCTTGTTCCTAGATCAAATTGTGTGGCTTGGCAGGACTGGGATTTACAAGGTTAGGAGAAGCCTGCAATATAGGAGACTTTATTTCCTTCAGGTTAAACTGAGCCTACTCTGTTTATGTTATGAATCTGCTGCTTTAGGACAAAGAACGTGCTGAGATTCTTGGACGTATATCACTTTTCTGTTGGATGGGTTCTTCGGTTTGCACATCCTTGGTTGAGGTCTGTTCACTGCCATTGAATTGTCTCTTACTTCTGGTTCAAATGCAATACCGCATAATGTAATAATTTCGACATGTTTAGGTTGGGGAGCTTGGTAGGCTGTCAGCATCAATTAAGAAGTTAGAAAAAGAGATAGGGAACAAGGATAAACACCAGGTACGCAAGCTTTCCTCAAGATATTGGTTCCCTTTCTCTATGGAGTGAAGAAGAAATTTTGCTGATTTTTGAGATAACATCATTAAGCAGAATGAGCAATACCGTGCAAAAGTAGAGAAATCAAACGAGAGGTCATTGGCTCTGATCAAAGCAGGGATGGATGTAGTTGTTGCTTTCGGATTGCTTCAATTGGCTCCAAAGAAAGTCACTCCCCGAGTCACAGGTGCTTTCGGATTCGCCTCATCACTTATCTCTTGTTATCAGGTATATTTACCAGATCTCATTTCAAGAAAACAGTTTGCTTATATATATATGTGTGTGTTGCAATCTTGGGATCAAACCAATGAATAAAAGCCATCAATCTCTCGCTTGTGCAGCTATTGCCGTCACATCCCAAGTCCAAGATGGTCTGATAAAAGGGAAACAAGGAAAGGCGAACTAGTTTCATTGTCCACATGTTCCATATATAGTTTGTGTCTGTTTTACTATTACTTGGTGTTAAATTTGTCTTGCTTGACTACTTTAATGTTTGTGTTAGATTCTATGGTATATAAGATAATGATAAACATTGCAGTCTCTGTAGAATAATAAGAACAGATAAGCATTACGAGGTGTTAAATTTGAATTATGAGTCAACACAACAGAGAGTGCAAAAAAAAAGGCTGGAGAAGCTCTCTAGTAAATGAAGAACCCCCACGTTGTCTCGGAACCCATGTGATTCTTATATGTAATATTATGACACCATGATCGTATTTTGCATATATATGATTCTCATTATTATTTATGATCGCGTAACGCATGCACTCATCATCTCCAACATTTCATTGAATAAAGAGGACAAATAGAATGGTAACATTTTCATAGAGTAGGAAAAAGAAAAAAATGAAGCTAAGCGTTGTTCCTAGTATCTAAAGGATTCAGAGCAGTGATTCATCGAGAAATCTGTATTCAACTCACAAATCGGCGCTTCCTTCAAGTTTTTATTATGATCGTTGAGCTTTCTCGGCGATGTTAGTTTCACCTTTCTCGGCAATGATAGTTTAAAGGATTTGTCGAAGTATGAAAACCATCTTCGCAATTCTGCATCCGTTTCCGGCTTTGTTCCGATCACTAGCTTCGTATTGTTGTTACTATCCTTCTTCTTCTTCTTCTTCTTGTCCCTCTTCCTGGTTTCTCGCCTACGGTGAGATTTCTCCTTCCTTTGCTTCATCTCACGACTCGCGGCGGATAACGCCACAGACAACGACGATAGATTGATTGAAGTATCCTTTGCAGCATCTATGGCCTCGATCGCTTGCTTGAGAGAGCTGAAATTGAACGGAGAACCACCGTCATTGGTCCGCCGTCTTGTTGTGGCGGTGCTTCTCTTAGTTTCCGGCTTCATTATGATCAATTACAAATTACGGCTACACTTTTTTTCTTTTCCGAGACTTAGGGCATTTATATAGTCTCACAGACTCACTTAAAATGGGCCTTCTAGCAGCCCAATAACAATTTTGCGTCACGAGAACGCGCACAGGCAAACTATCTGAACCTAGGTGGGGAAACACGCCGATAGGATTCAAGAGGAAAAATACATTATTTTGGGAATACAAAACCACATAAATATTGAAGAAGCTTTATAATATAACCAAGTTTGGTTGATATATAGTTTGGAGTTCACTTTATTTTCTGCTAAATTGATGAGATAATAAAATATACAAACCAACACCCAACCGAACACATAAGATTGAAGAATCAAAAGTTGGAGACATTGGCGCGATCAAAGAAAAGACCAGATGGGTCTCCATTAGGGACCAAAGCCAGTTTCACTGGACTCGCTGCACCTTCTTCAACGCTCAAGATCCCAGTGTTGAAATTGATTTCTGTGTTTACGAAACCAGGACAAACACTGTTGATGATGAACGATTTGTGTCGCTTAGCCAATACTCGTGTCAATGCGATCACTGCAGCTTTCGATAGTATGTATCCAGACATCACTGTTGGCCAACCTTTGACTTGTAATGCACCTTCTTTGTAATCCTTGAGGTACTCATTGATCACTTCATCTATTTTCTCTTCTGTTAGGTTCTCAGCATCACTCAGCACTCCTTTTGCCCATTCATTTGAAACATTCTGCACACAAACAAGATTCATCCTTTACCCAACACCAAAATACGAGAATTAACCAGCCAAAGAGTCAATTTCATAAACGATCCCTTCCTTTAAGTTTATTGACTAGAAGAAATCAAGATGGTACCTCTAACTTTCCCATGGTGGAAGCGATGCTGACGATTCTTGGGGAATCAGAAGATTGAAGGAGAGGAATCATGGCCTCGCACATTCGCTTAACGCCGTAGTAGTTTGTTTTAACACACTCCTCGACTATCTCATATGTATCACTCATTATCTTGGAAATATCAGTTGGCGCACCAGCCTGCACTAGTAGTCATTTATATGTAAGACCACCTCTCAAGCTTGTGCAGTATATATTTCAAAAAGGTAAGAGAAAGTAGGAAAGTGTACCTCAGCAATCTGAGCTTTGAGAACATCAACATTAACATTCGCCCCTCCAACTCCGGCATTATTAACCTGAAGACATATATACCAAACAAGAAATCAGAAAAGAGTAGACAGAACAGAATTGCTATTTTCAGATAATGCTCGCTTAAGAGTTATATCCTTTCTAGTTAACATGTATGTATCCTAGTCGCAACAGACAAGAAGTTGTTGAAGAAGTATCTCAATCCCTAAAAAGGATCAGATCTTAGTTAAGAAATGTGATCATGGAAAGGGAAGTGCAGCTACCTAATAAGATCCGACAGTGAAACTGATTAAAGCCACGATTAGTAGATCTAGATTGATGATAATAGGAAAAGAAAAGAGAAACTTGCCAGAATATCGAGTTTGCCGAAGCGGGTCTTGACAAAAGCAGCAAGAGAAGCGATGGTGTCTGGGTTGGAGACATCAAGAGGGTGAAAGGAGATGGCTTGATCAGAAAAACCATTCTCAGTCTTGAGCTTTTGGACAGCAGCAAGACCCTTGTTTTCATCTCTCGCAGTTAAAACCACAGTTATCCCATTGTTAGCTAGTTGCCTGCAAATCTCAAACCCAATCCCTTTGTTGGAACCAGTAACAACTGCAACTCTGGAGACAAACAGGAAAAAGAAAAAGGAACAATCAAAATCTGAAAAAGATTTCAAGCCGAGGTTAGACAGAGAGAGAAGAAGCATGAACCTTGGGTCTGCCATTGAATTGTTGAAAGGACAGAGAAAAGTCAAGCCTCATGCTGTTAACTAAAAAAGTATATACAAAAAAATAGGGATAAACAAGTGTGTGCACATGGAAGATTAGACACCGCTATATTTCTTATATTTTTTGATAAGACCAATATTTCCAAATTAGCATCAAAGGAGAATGGATCATCATTATAGTATATATTAAAAAAAGTGAAAGGAGTTTTTTCAGTGTCATACTATATTTATTTAGTCACAGACTAAACGTTTTAACAAGAAGAAGCGTGACACTTGCTTAATTAATGCAACTTATTTAATTATCAGTCTCGTTTTAGCCTTTAGCATTGATAGCCCTAAGAAAATGCTATCAGTGTGGAGGGTCCAAAGCTATTGGGCTTAAGCCCACAAATCAACACGAATTGATGCATTCTTCTTTTTAGGCTTTCCGCTTGGATCGATTCCCAAGGGAATATGTGAAAACATAACAAACCGAAAAATGTAGGAAAAAAGCAGCATACATATTTGCTACTCAAACTCAACTAATTTGTATGCGCATCTAGAAACACTTTTCAACACAAAATATAATATTAATAAGAAATATCCAGCAAACATTCGTTTCTAAAACATAGTATAGAATTAATTTGAGTTCATAACATATAATTCTCATAGAATAGAAAGAAGTGCATAACATATAATTCTCATATAATAAAAAGGAGTAATTATAATCATCAAAATCTTCGGAAGTAGACCAAATCACATGTCTTCTTCAGGCTCTGCAACATCATTTTGTCCTAAATGAAACCAGAAGAGTAGACAAACAATACACTCGCACACGGAGAACCCAACCATAGCTAGAATTGGCACTATTGGATAGAGCACAATAAAAGCCCTAAATTAGACAGCAGAGGAAAATTTAACGTTAGCAGAGACGGTACGGACTGAGAGTCTCCGGTGAAAGTTTGCATAGTCGACATCGTTGAAAGGGAATTCAGACTGAGATTCGTCGTTGGTGAGTGAGACGACAGTGGAGAGAGATTAGACAGCAGAGGGAGATTTGACGTTAGCATGGATGGTGTAAGTGTGCAAGAGCTAGAGAATCCCGAGGTATAGTGAGAGATTTTGCATAGTCGACGAAGGCGTTGAAAGAGAATTCAGACTGAGATTTGTCGTTGGTGGCTGAAACGACGGTGGAGGGAGATTTGACGTTAGCAGGGACGATAAGGATTGAGAGCCTCTGGTGGAATTTTGCATAGTCGACGGAGGCGTTGAAAGAGAATCCATGACTGCTATGTTTTGTTTTTTTTTCTGCGAATAAACGAACAAATACTGTACAAAAACCAAACCCTTTCTCTCTTCAAAAACCCTCATGCTTCTCTCTTAAAGAAACTTAGTCGCCGCTGATTGTGTTATCGGTTCTGGTGGCTCTTTTAACACCAAAATCGGAATTTTTTAGTTTTTTCGAGCTGTATTTTCGTTTGCCTTCGTTTATGCTACATATAGTTTTTTTCTTAACATATATGTCAGTACAATGTAATAATTTTTTTTTTTAGTTTTCTCGTAACATGTACCCTACTACTTTTTTTTTCCAACAGTTTATCATATACTAACTCTTTATGTAAACTCGCATGTTAATCATAAAAAAAACATTAGTTAAATATTTGACCTCAAATATAATAATGACATGCACAGTACATTGGATATATGTTTGGATGTTTTTATAATGTTGAGGTACTTGTGGTTTCGGCAAATGTGATTTGGTGGTCCCTTTTTGGTCAGCGTTATTCTTGTTAAAAATCTCTCTTTTGGCCCTTTCCTTTGTTAAAAATCTCTCTTTTGACCTAAATAACGTTTCAAATATATCAATATATATTATTAACAAAAAAAAAAACAGTTGCTCTGATGAAGCTACAAATAGAAATGGCCAAAAGAGAGCAACTGTTTTTTTCTCATCGTCTATTGGGGCTTTTCCTGTATCAGTAGTTTTCCTTCTTATTCTTTTTTTTTTTTTTTTCCGTTGGGGCATCACTT
>Ga0041059_1003549_pt1 | contig 10568 bp, 8 predicted proteins | sample AraColnosormetaG_FD_56232 | JGI IMG/M metagenome (GOLD analysis project Ga0041059, IMG submission 56232) | Arabidopsis roots microbial communities from North Carolina, USA - Col MF nosort | ecosystem: Host-associated > Plants > Roots > Unclassified | place: USA: North Carolina | collected 2013-09-02 | reverse complement strand
TATATATATATATATATATATATATATATATATATATATATGCGTTGTCCTAAGTTTAGTTTAGTATCACAACCTCCTTTTGTGTTTCACCTCTCTCTTTTCTTCATCATGGCGGATGAGTTATGGGATGAGTTACAACATTTAGAGTTTGGAAGGGAGGATCCAGCTCTGTTTATTGCACATGCAGCTTATGCAACTGTTGAATCTCGGAATAGGCTTAGCTTGATTGCTAGGCCTCTTAGTCCTCGTTCTCAAAACCGCAACGCTGTAATTGCTATTTTACCAAAATCATGGGGTCTGACTTCTAGAGTTTATGGAAGAGTGCTTAATATAACTTTTGTTCAATTTCTCTCTCAGTCTGAGGTTGATCATTTGTATGTGCTAAAAAGGGAACCGTGGTTATATAACAGTTGGTTTGTCACGGCTCAGAGATGGGAGGTAAATCTTGCTTTTGAGTTCTTGTCAAATATTGACTTGTGAGTGGAGAGATTCTGAAACCTCCAAAAAAACGCTGAACACTCTGAAAATTTTGTCAATTTTTTTTGGTTTTATATGCTGCTTAAGATCCATGAAAGCAGTCACAAGTTTTGAATAATAGGGTATAATAATGGTATTCCTTTTTGAATAATGACATACCTGCAGCTTTTTGTAATAGGGTATAATGTTCTACTTTAGTTTCCCTTGTAGTTTGGTTTGCAACATAGATGACTCTTTCTGAAGATAATCTGATGTTGTATATTACATATGAGTGTAAAGTCCTGAAAGTAGATGGTTTCACTGTTGATTGGTAATAAAAAGGATAACACTTACTAGAAATAAAAAAAAATTCGCAATGGTTGCAACTTGCAACAATAGTTTAATAGTAAATATATAATCGCTCTTTGTTCGACAAAATAATATTTAGAAAAAAGAAAAAAAGAAAAGGGTTATATATATATTCCAATCAACAATTGATAAATAATCTATCAATTCATCGAACTTTATTTTTTTAAAATTAAAATAGATATACTCATTCTTTTTAGGATTGTAATATTAAAAATTAAATTATACAATTCTTTAGTAAAGAAAAAAGGGTTATATATACTCCAATCAACAATTGATAAATAAATTTATCGATTCATAGAATTTTACTATTTTAAAATTAAACAACTATACTCATTCTTTATAGGGTTTAATAAGAAAACTTAATTTATACAATTTCTTTATTAAAAAATTTCTAATTAGTTTAAAAAAAATGTAAATATCAAATTGAAAGATTGACTTCATTATTGGACTTGGCCTACATACATATCGCCTCAGTGGGCCGCGTAGCACCTAATCATCTCTCACTACACTTTTTCAGCCAGACTCGAGAGTCTCTCTAACTCCGACCAATCTGTTGCGTTGTGTTGGATCCAAATTGTGCTTGTCTCCATTTCCGCTCCCAATCCCAAGTTTGTTCTGTTGGATGATCATATCGATGCATTCTTGTACAAGTAATTCAATTCCCTTCCCTCTCGTCGTTCGAGTACTAATCCTTTGACTTTCGCACCTGGAAATGGAAGCAAGTTACCAATTTTCTTATGATTTCGAAAGAATAGTTTTTTTTTAACCTATATCAATGAAATCTAAGTAGAAAGTTAGATCCTTTTCATGAGTGATCAGTGATACTACAACACTCGCCTAAAACAGAATTTTTGAGGTATATTGTATGAATCTTTTATGTAAAGGTTCAAACTTGAGATTGTGGTGGATCCAGAGCTGGCCTCAAGGTTGAATCGCCACTCATTGATCATCCTAGTTATAGGTAGAATGTGAAGGCTCTCCAAAGCAAGAACCTGTTGCCTTTCTTACTTTGGTTGCTTTACTTAGGATTTAAAGTATTCTGTTATGCCCTTAGGTTTCTCAGTTGTTCTACTGAAGAGTTTGTTATTCTTGAATCATTGCTTTACATCAATTAAAAATTCTTGTTTGTATTTGTTTGGTTTACATTGTTGCTTTTTTTTTTGGTTACAGGTTTTGGCAGAAGTAATATTTTCTTGTTTGTTTCGACTGTTCTAGGCATTGGCAGCTAAATTAACGTGGAGTGAATGCGATTCTTGCTGGCTTTGAGATCACGTTGAATTGGTTGATTGATATGGCTGCAATAGAAGAACTTCCTACATATGAGTTTAAACCAGCTTCTTCAAGCGGGACTGAAAAAGATGATGCTGTCACTGATAATGTAGAGGCTGGAACGGGAACTAAAAACTGTTGAGTCAAAGAACTTCATCAATGAGGTTTGTCAATGAGATTCTAGATTCTAAATTCGCAGACTTCAAGGAGCTTCAAGCGGTGTGTGATGTAGATATTACTTCCGAGGAATCTGAAAAAGCATTAACAACTCTTGAGAAAGTACTGGCTTACCTTTGCAGTCTGGTTCAATAGGGAACAACTCTTTTATCCGTGAGAATGTAACTGCTGAATCAGGAGTTACTATAGATGTTCAAGTTCTGGATGTGCGGTCAAGAAACAGGTAGAAAGGTCATCTTGTGATGCGAAGTTGCTTATAACGACATACGAGGGAAAACATGACCATGATATGCCCCCAGGAAGGACATTTGCTCACTAGAAGATACTGAAGCAAGGAATTGATGAAGTTAAGAACAAAGATCTGAGTTGTATAGCAGAAGATGCCAATGCGACTCCACAGAGTTTAGCCCTTTTGACCATTACAAAAGGCCAACTTGATGATGACAGTGGCGCTTCAATATGGAAAATCAGGCAAACAAAGACTGATGCCAAATCTTTGGAGTAAATAATAGGAGAATCAGATGAAACCAAAGACCTAGCTGCCAATCAGGACATGCCACAATCAGAACACCAAAGCATAGCTTGTCAGGAGAATGCGGTGAGAACAGTGTCTGTACAACGCTAAACATTTTGTTGCAGGTTTAAGGCTTATTAACATAGATTAGTACAAGGGCAGGGTAAATTATTAGTTGACTGTATAGTTAATTGTTTTGGCCGCACCAGTTTAGTTAGTCCATTATTATATAGCCACCTACATTAGGTGGATTTAAATAAGAGGAGAACTTGTAAAGACAAAGTTGATGTTGATGGATCTCTGTAGTATATCGATAGCTCCTATACTGTATATGACTTGATTCAAGTATGTATTTCCATTACATTCATGGAGACACTTGTTCTTTCACTTCCATGAACAGAATGAACCAATGTTGTTATATGGTAGCACTGTGTGATAACAACGTATTCTAAACAGAAATGGAATCAGCCTATTACTGCGAGTCTGTGACTACATGTTAAGTACTCTAGATTGAGCAATAGTACCAGATTGATGTATATTCGATACTGTAGAAAATCTCAATGCACAGTAAAAGCAGGTTGTTGAAGAAATTTTTATCTCAGACTGGAGTGTAATGGGAGAACAGTACATGGATACTGCTTTGGAATGAAAACATTACATAGAGAAAACGTATAAATGCAAAATCATAGCTTTTCATCTTGCTGTATCTTGTCTTTGCTGTGTCGTTTGAATCAGGGGTTATACTCATACTGGCAAGAACCATGGCCTGTCACAATCATAGCTGGATCAGAAACAGATGGTTCACTATCTACTAAGATTCAAGGGAGAAAGAGAGAGAGGAGAAAGCTTACTGGGGTCAAGCTCAGTGATCATGGCAGCTCCTTTGAAGTAACAAGAACCACCTTTGTTTTTATAAGTTTGGTAGTAACTGTTGAAAGCAAAGGAGGCATGATCTCTGATTGTGTTAGGCAAGAAGCAAGGCTGGTTTTCCTGCTGCATTTTGCTGCAGTCTGCTCCACCTTTTCCGCAAGCCCAGTCTAAGGCTGCTTGCAACTCATCGTCTGGCGTTTGTTCATCCGCTATGCACCATTGTTCCGACTCTGCCTCTGCTTAAACATACACTCACATACATCTGCATAAGGCCAAAAAAGGGACATAGTATGAACATTGCAGTGGTGTTTTTACCTGAACGTCGAGGAAGAGTCATTGCTATGATAAGCAAAGGAAGAAGTATCCTTATCAAGAAAGTTGACATGTTTCTAGAGAAGGCAATGAGTGGTGCAGAGAGATCCAGATCTGATCTATCTAGTTAGGAAGTTTGGGAGCTAAGGAAATGAGTGCAACTTGATACCCTTTATACTAGTTAGAAAGAATCATTAGTCCAAAAGTTCAAGATCTATGACTAGGGAATCTTGGTTTGCTTCAGATGCAATCATGTGCCAGATCTGCATTGGTTTTGACTTTTGAGGAAGATTTTGTTCTGCTTCTGGAAGCTTTTCAGAACACACTGTCATTTATACGCTTCCTATCATGTAATCAAGAGCCATTACTATTACTACACAATATACAAGCTGTTTCATAGTTAAGAGGACAGAGTTTGGGTTTATATATATATAAAATGAATATAATGGAGCTATACCCTAGGAATCTACTATACACACAGGCAGAGATCAATGAAGACAAAGTGTCTATACAAAGAGAAAGATCGGTTTTCGCAGTTTTTCTCACTCAACCAGACGAGGTCTTAAGCTGAAAGAGACCTGTGAAGAAAAATTGACAATGAACTGGTTCTTGCCTTGATCTCAAGTTGAATTGCAGGTCATGGATGTTCAAGATATACTACCCGATGTCAAAAAGCTCTCGGGTTGATATATAATCCTACAAGGGAAATGGCTTTTTCTTTTAACAAGGTTCAAAGAATCTTGCTACCGCTGTGTAGAGCACTTCCTCTTCAAACGGTTTTGATACATAACCATCCATTCCACATTTCATGCATTCTTCATGAGTAGCCTGAATAACATCTGCTGTCATTGCTAATATCGGGACGTGCCAACTACTAAATTTACAGAACATTTCAGCTGAAACTTCTCCAGAAGCTATTTTCTTATTGATTTCCCTCTCCAGCTCACGGACTCTCCTTGTCGCTTCAAATCTGCGCAAAAAATTATAAAGTTACCAAGGACGACATCCAAGAAATGAACAAGCTGAAGAGATAAGATTGAAAAATAGTTATCTACCCATCCATTTCAGGCATCTGGAGATCCATGAAGCAAGCATCGAAGTTATGAGGCGGCTTAAGCATTGCCAATGCAGCTTTGCCACTCTCAACGCATGTAACAATAGCTCCATATTTCTTAAGTGCACCTTCTGCAACTCGTCTGTTCACAAGATTATCATCCACAACCAGAATCTGTTTTTCTCTTAGCAAGTGTCCAAGATTTCTTCGCTGTCTGTTCGGTTGCCTCTTCTTGCCATTGACAAGGGTTTCTTGCAAGCAACATATTAAGACACTCATCCGAAGAGGCTTTATCACCACCTCATCGATGAGACCAGTAGACTTCATCTCACTGCGCTCAGTAAGAGTTGCAGAAGTTGCCAAAAGAAAAATCTTTGGGACTCTTGTAAAGGTTACTTTGCTTCGGGTAAACAACTCGTCAAGTACTGAAAATTCTTCCTTGTTCCAGGCGTCTTTGTCTATTAGAATCATAGCCAAATTTTCTAATTTGCTGCAAAGATTCCAGAACAATAAAACGCTTTTAGTGAACTCACTATAATCTCTAAAGACAGACAGACACTAATGTACGTAAAGTACCTGATACAACAAGTGCATGCCATTCTCAGACTTGAAACAATGTCTGCAGATATTCCCAGTCTCCGAAGTTCGTACCTGGTGACCTCTGCTCTAATGTTTCTGTTATCAATAACTAATGCTCTCAATCCTGTAAACTCCTGAATAGCTAGATCGAATCGTTCCAGCTTAGTAATCGACGTATTTGTTTCTGCTTTCCCGAAAACTCCAGTAAATGAAAAAGTACTGCCTATCCCGGGCTCACTCACAAACCCCATCTCTCCTTGCATGAGTTCAACCAAACGTTTGCTTATACTCAAACCTATGCCAGTTCCACCATAAGTCCGCGATGTGGAACTGTCGGCTTGCATAAAAGGTGTGAAGATTCGGCCTTGTGCATCCACAGGTATGCCAACTCCAGTGTCCTCCACTGTAACTAGCAATTTGATTTGATCAGAATTCTGACTCTCAGTACTGTAACATGTCTTGAAATTCTTCCAGCTTCCCCATGCATTTACCGCAGGAAACCCGCTAACTGTCTCACCGGACTCGCTGCATCCTAAAGCTAGTCGCTGTTTTAGCACTGCGTCTTCAATAGTAAGAGGCTCCTTTACCTCATCTGCAAGGTGCACTGAGATAAATATGTGTCCCCTTTCCTGTGTGAACTGTTATTAAGTAAATAACAAATGAGTACTGTAATAGTAGAGATTCGTGAAGCCTGTTGTTCTGTAAGAAGTAAGGAGTAAATTACTTTGATTGAGTTTCCAACCAGGTTTGTAATGATCTGCCGGAACCGACTCGGATCACCGACTACAACATCAGGAACTTGACTAGAAACATAAACGGCCAACTGTAACAAGAAGTCAACATTTCATTACATATGGAATTTGTTTGCCATATGAAAACATTAAGAAAGTAGAAGGTCATGCAGTTTATAATTATACCTCAATTCCTTTTTCATTTGCCTTGCCAGAGAGGAGAGATGAAACATTATCAAGAATAAAACGCATATCAAAAGGCACATTTTCAAGCTCGAGCCTTCCGGATTCAATCTTTGCCTGATCAAGAACCTCATTTATTAGTGATGTAAGATCCTTCCCACTGCCATGAGCAGTTTGCGCATAGTCCATCTGCTTCGCATCAAGATCGGTGTCCATCAGCATTTTCAGCATTCCTGTAACAAAATGCTTAAACGTTTCAGCTGATTTTAAGAGAACATGCAATATTGACCAAGGATAAGTAGAAAAAGTACCTAAAACTCCATTCATCGGAGTCCGTATCTCATGAGAAACAGTTGCTAGGAACTGCAAAATAAGAAGCATTTCAGTGAAAAAACAAGTAAAGCTTTTGAGACTATATGATTCACAAAGATCACCTGTGACTTTGCAATGTCAGCGGCCTCAGCACGAGCTTTGAGTTCCCTCATCTTCTGACAATCCTCTTCAACTGTCGCAATTCGGTTGATGGCTTCATATAAAATATAACCAACAAGAAAAGTAATAACCAGAACTAAGATCGACGGTGTTATCGCTGTCCAGGGAATGGGAAGTTTATGCTTAAACCTGTAAATGAAAAATGCCACTTTCATACTTCAGAAAACAGAGAAGTGAAACATATCTTATAAAAATGTACCATAACAGTTAGAGCTAACTAACCTGCAATGCATCTCATGGTTCCTTGATGGATCACCAAAATCAAGGCTACTTATATGCTGCTCACTTATATCCCCAATTTCTGAGCCATACATTTTTATTAGACCTGAAGTGTTAGTTGTGTCGTAAACATCCACAGCAATTGTCTGTTTGCTGGCAAGTTGGTGAAGAAGTTTCTCCACCAGCGATGGCATATCATATGATGCACCAAGGTACCTGTTTTTAAGTGTATCTTATTAATATTTTCTGGTCCAGAGATCATTCTTTGTTACATAGGTTCAATTTCTTCAGTCCTAGAATCATTTTAAGTAGAAGTAGTACCCAATAGTTGCTTCAACACGCTGTTCTTCTGTAGCATCAGGCGGTAGGCTCGTGTCATAGACAGCAAAGGTCAACACAACACCAAGATGATTTGACTTAAGAAGCTTAAATGGAGATGTTAACACTCCTTTTCCTGATGCCCTTGCCCGTAAGATGTTTTCACGGTCTTCCTGCAAAATAGTTAGACTTTTGAATTCTCTTTTAAGGACATTGGTTTGGCAAAATAGTTCAAGAAACTTTTAGACGTTACTGACTTCTCCAGACATCATGTCGACCGATACAATATGGGAAACAGTTTCTTGAGCAAATATAACTGGCGCGTATTCGTCTTGAATCGGTGCGGGATCAAAGTTTTCAGGAACACAATCTTGTACAACTGTCTGGTCCTCAGTTTCCATTTTCTTTATTGCCCATCCATGCTCCTTTTCAAATTTCTCTCTTTCTGAGTGTGGGACTTTCAAAGCATACGCTACACCACTAGTAAGTGGCCTCTCAAAGTTTGTTCTCTCAGTATATTCTTCAAATGTTCTCTGTAAATGTAACAGAAGTTGATGATTTAAACATAAACTTGAGACACAAAATGTATTTAGCAGTAAGAAAAAAACATCACCTGATCAATGGCAGATGGGATTTTACCATGATGAAATGTAGATACAAGAATAGACAAGGCATGAACATGGTTCAAGCTAACATTGAACTGATCTTGTAAAACACGTGCTCGTTCGTCACACATGTTTGCCAAAGTCTCCCTCCTTTTCATTATGATCTCCTCATTAGTGTCCCAAAACCACCAAACAGAGAAGGAAACTCCTCCTAAAATACCAAGGAGAAGGATATTCTTCCTCCATCTTCCAGCCCCTCTAGAAGAAGTCTGAGCACGTTGTTGCTGCTTCTTTGGAGCTAAAGCCTCTTGCAGATGTACTTTCTCTTTCCTCTCACCTCGTGCTTTAGAATGAGATACATAAATCTTATGGCACACTAACACACCAAGGATTAGACACCACCATGCATTTCTTAAATACGATGACAAACCCTGCTCCAGCCCTTCTTCATGGTTTTCTTCCTCAAGGTTTTCAGGTTGCTGTAAAATCTACTCATAACCAAACACATTCACAATAAACTTTTGTGAGAACTAGCTAAACACCAAATCTTAAAGCATTTCCTTCACATGTTGTCGAATCGAATATTATCTTACCGGTTCAAGATTACCACACATACAAGATGTTGATGAGATAGAATGTCCTAAGCCAAGATTCCAGGGAAGCCCTCTAGTCTCTTGTTTATCAGAACGCACACTCAGGGAACATGTAATACCATAGTTTGTCCACATTCCAGGGCTTGATTCCTTATGACATTCAAAGGATGTTACCTACAACAAATACAGAGAAACTGTTACACTTTAAGGCAAATCTGGTGCGTATTCAAAAGCTCAATTTCAACAAATACAAGTCAATTCATGCAATTACCTGATCTGAATCAGAGAACAAAGAGACCAAATCATGAATCTCACTTCTTGTGACATTTTGATGTCTATACAACACTTTCTCTTCTCCATTACAAGAATCTGTCTCCTCCTTCTGACTTCTACCTAACCGTAAGAACATAACCAAAACAATTACCAAAGAGCCACACAAAATCAGGAAGAAGAGAGGCTTCTTTAGCCATTTCTTGTCACTGCTCGACGACTTCTTAGCTTTCTTTGAAGTAAGATTCAAGAGCTCACAAGTTATAGACATTTCGACTCCTAATCTCAGATTCAGCTGAAGAAATTCAGATCTCTTCAAACCCAAAACTAAAACTCTATCAACAACAATCTCATAGTTGAGTTCTTGAAACCATCCACAAGAAGAACAAGAAGCTGTGACATAGTCCCAAACGCAAAGCTTTTTTCTTTTTTCTTACTTAAGACGCAAGAGGACAAGATGAACCAAACCCAGTGGTTGTTGCAATGGGAGAAAGAAGACATTGTTGAGAGTAAAGAAACGGAAAAGAGAAAAAGGACAAAGCTTTATCTTCTTTCATGGTTTCAGGGTAAAGAAAAATGACAAAGCTTTCTCTGTTTTAGATGTTTGTGAGCTTAAACAAAAGAAACCCAGCTGGTGTCTCTCATTACCCAACTGGACTCAATGATCAGAGTTTGGATAAAAGAAGCATTTGTTAGAGAAATTATGAGCTAAAGAAAAAGAATGTCACTTCTCTCTTCTTTTACTCTACTTTTGATTATTATTATTGTTTTTGTCTTTTGGTGAATAAACATTTTTAAAAACTGAGGTTTTTGGGTCCATGATTATCTCATCATCTAGGTGGGGAAGGTATTATAACATTTTTAGTTAAATTAGAAAAAGTGATTGGCTAATGAAAATATAAATAAACTCAACTATACCAAGAATCAATACATGCTTCTCCTAAAACCTACTCATTGTTATTTGTTTTTTGTTTGGTCTTTTTGGTGTTTTTAAATTGCTTCATTAGCATAGTTTAACATCTACTCTTAAGTCTTATCTTATCTTGTATAAAATATAACGATGAGTGGGTTTTACGAGAAGTGGGTATTGATTTGATTCTATATGTACATCTTATTTCTTTTTATCAGTTTATGTATCTTTGTCTCCCAGTTACATTTATGATTCTGATTATTTTTATGTAAGAAGTTCTGTTTAAAATTGTATTTGACTTTGAAAATATATTAGGACTAGATCATAACCCGTGCTGTATAGCACGGGCATTAATATTTTGTATAAATTACATTGTATACTTTGTTATGTTTGTTATGTTTATCAAAATTATTTGTTATATTTGTCAAAATTTAGTAAAATATATTCAAATATAATTAAATTTATTAAAACTTAATAAATTTAAAAGTTTTTTTTGTTTAGAGACGCACTATCTACATACAAAATACTCGTTTCTATTTTTTTGAGTATTTTTAGGGCCTGAAACTTTTTATCCAAACTGACCCAAACCCAACTGGACCCGACCCGAACCGAATATTTAGAATTATTCTATTAGGTAGTAAATCATA
>Ga0041059_1003548_pt1 | contig 10576 bp, 9 predicted proteins | sample AraColnosormetaG_FD_56232 | JGI IMG/M metagenome (GOLD analysis project Ga0041059, IMG submission 56232) | Arabidopsis roots microbial communities from North Carolina, USA - Col MF nosort | ecosystem: Host-associated > Plants > Roots > Unclassified | place: USA: North Carolina | collected 2013-09-02 | reverse complement strand
AATCTACACACATTTTTTTTTTTTTTGTGAAAGGGCTAAGAATCTACACACATAAATATACACACACAAGAAAAAACTTCTAAAAATAGTAATACAAAATTATAATGCCAAAGCTTCTTTCTTTTTTACTAGTTCTGCTTATTCTCCAAAGCTAATTGGTCATTGTTGATCAGAACAGAATTACCACTCTCATCCTCTGATTCATTCACATTTGTCTTCCTCCGCGGTGACCTTCCCTGTTCTATTCCTCCTCCTCCTCCTCCAGAGTTTCTCCGATCATCTTTAGAGACCAAGTCCTCAGCTTCAAGCATATGAATGATATGACCCATTTTTGGCCTCTTTTGAGCATTAGGATCAACACATCTTAAAGCTACCAAAAGGGTACGCTTCAATGACCTTAACGACGGTTTATCAACCATCCTCGGATCCAAAACTCCTTCCGCATCTCGATTCGTCACCAATCTCTTCAACCATTCCACAAGATTCACTTCTCCCGGAGCCCGGCTATAATCCACAGGACTTCTCCCTGAAATAATCTCCATAACAAGAACACCGAAGCTATAAACATCGCTCCTCTCATTCAACATTCCGGTACTCGCGTATTCAGGAGCCACATACCCAAACGTACCCATCACACGAGTAGTCACATAGCTCATCTCCGAACCCAAGAGCTTAGCTAACCCAAAGTCAGAAACTTTCGAGTTCCATTGCTTGTCAAGCAAGATATTACTCGATTTAATATCTCGGTGAACAACTTTAGGCTCAAGACCTTCGTGTAAATACATTAACCCTTTGGCTGTTCCAAGAACAATGTTCATCCTAATCTCCCAAGTAAGAGGACTCTTAAACCCCAAACCACCACCATGAATCCATTGTTCTAAATTCCCATTATCAACATACTCGTAAACTAACATCCTATGAGCTCCTTCAACGCAATAACCAAGCAATCTCACCAGATTCTTGTGTCTTACGCGTCCAATAGCTTCGACTTCGACTTTAAATTCTTTCTCAGCTTGTCCTCTGTTGTTGAGCAGATTCTTTATAGCCACCATTGATTTATCCTCAAGAACACCTCTATACACAATCCCATAACCTCCTTGTCCAATCACATTCTCGTCAGCAAATCCATTAGTAGAAACCTCAAGCTCTCTCAACGTATACCAATGTCCCCAACCTAAATGAGAAACCTCAGGACCCGACAACATAAGTAAACCCTGATCACCCGACCCGGACCCAGACCCGGAACCAGTCCAACCTCCTCGTTCCGGGTACGCAATCCGATGATCTTTACCAATTTCGATGTGAATTTTGTTATCGTCTTCTCTTTGTTGGTTTTGGTGTGGCTCCGGTGTTGGGTCGGGTTGAATTGGAGGTCGAATCTCTTGAATCTCCTTGGAAACAACGGGAACAATCGTATGGTTAGATTTAGAAGAAGACTCAAGAGATTTGTTCTTGTTGCTTCGTCGGTAAATGAACCAGAGAGAGATGAGAACGAGTAAAAGAACGATCGCGGCTCCAACGCAAACGCCGAGAACAACCCATAAACGTAAACCAAAAATGGAAGTGTGTCTCGAGAGCTGATTGTTGACTGAGTGAGAATCCGCCATTGCAGCTCACTGACTCTTCTTCTTCTTCTTCTTCCTCTGACTCTCTCTTTTTGCTTTTGTTCTGCTTCACATATAATAATCATCACAGGAGGTTTTTCTGAAGTAGAGACAAGAAAAGAGATGTCGAAAAGACAAACGTACCCTCGAAGAGGCAAGCTGGCTTTGATGGGACTTGCACTCATCATTATTTTTAGTATATATTTACACTTTTGCCACTTTTACTGTTAATGAGCAATTATTAAAGGAGGGTAGTATCGTTATTAAAGGTATAGTCAGGGGTAATATTGTCAATTGAATCGTGTTCTGAACAAGTTTTTTTTTTGCGCGTGGTCTTTGGTTGTGATTTACACAAATCTATCTATCAAATCAAATCGAAGAAGGAGAGAAGAACAGAGAAAAAGAGGTAATGAGTAAAATCTATGAGCTTTTGCTTTATCTTCGAATCTAAGATCAGGAATTGATCAGGGTTTTTACCCAATTTCGATAATTGTCTTCTTCGCTGGATTGATTTTTGTTCTGGAATTGTTTATCGTGTGTAGTTGAATCAAATATGGCTGGGAGAGCTACGATCCCTGCTCGCAACTCTGCCCTCATCGCAATGATCGCCGATGAGGTAAATTCGTTACCAAAAAACTCATCTTTTTATATGTTGATGAAGGATTTGAGGTTCCATTAGTTTGATTCTTTAGATAATTTTGATTTTTCATTTGGATCTTCTGTGTTGAGTTTTGAATCTCTGAGATGTGATCTGAACTAAATCAATGCGTTGTTTGTATAGATTTATTTATCCGTAAACTGCTTGACTTTTTGGATTTGTTTGTGGAATTTTTAATCTTTTTGGTAGTGATTCAAGCCTTAGAATAGCTTTGTCCGTAGTTCTGTGTATTTCTTGATTTGGGATCAGACCAAATCTGCAGATGATCTGATCTGCTATTACTGAATTTTGATTTCAGCACGAATCAGGAAACTAAGGAGTAGAAATCTTCCTAGAAACTGTATTAACATTGAATAACAAGAGGTTTAGGTTTTTTAATGTTAGTCTTCACAACTGTTCTGGCTTAACAATTGGATTTACTCCATTGTATTCTATCAGAAAATCATGTCTAGTCTCTTATTTTAGACTTAACTTGCATTTTCTTCCTTGTACAACGACTTGTTACTGGCAGACACTTAATTGGCCAATGGTGGCAGAATTGTTTGGAACTATCCGTTGATATAACCCTTTAGCAATCTTCAATGCCACTTACAAGACTTAAATTTTGTGTACAGGACACTGTTGTTGGATTTTTGATGGCTGGAGTTGGTAATGTTGACATAAGGAGGAAGACAAATTACCTCATCGTGGATTCAAGTATGTTTTTCTAACTCAATATGATCTTGAGGAAAGATAATCTTTTCAATCATGAATCAAGTTATGTCACTTATCTCAAAGTGGTATCCTTTTGACAAAATCAAGTTAGTTGAAGTTTTTCATCTAATCAATTTCGTGTGGAATTGTTAGGAGATAACTTTCTTAACTTCTATTTCTGTAGAATTTGTATAAATTACCCATCTAGTCTTCTAAGTTAATTGATTTTTCTTTTCTTTTGGTTTTGTCTTTTCAGAGACAACTGTGAGACAAATTGAGGATGCTTTCAAGGAATTCTCAGCAAGGGATGATATCGCTATCATTCTTTTAAGCCAATATGTAAGTGTCTTCTTCCAAATCCAGTTTACTTGTAATGTTACTCATCTTAACTGCTATGTCTGTACTGTCTTGTTTAAGTCGTAATCAAAGGATTCATGACTTGTACTCCTCCACTTTATTGAGCCCCTTATGTTTAATGCCATTATTGACTATCTTACTTGCTTCCACGCACCCTTTTCATCATGGATCAAAGTCACCATTATGTAGGGTAGTTTTGCTATCTTTTTCCCAGCAATTAGTATATTATTGGATCCAACTGTGTCAGAAACATAAGGTTAGGCTACTTTGTATCAGCCTTTTGACACATATCATTTGTAAACATGAAATAGAATGAGGCCTATCTCTATGTGCTCTATACTGCAAAGTCTGTTTCTTTCTACAATGTCAAAAATGTAATGAGAAAGTTTCATGCTTGTAGATCGCCAATATGATCCGGTTCTTGGTGGATAGCTACAACAAGCCAGTTCCTGCAATCTTGGAGATCCCTTCCAAGGACCATCCCTATGATCCTGCTCATGATTCAGTTCTCTCTCGTGTCAAGTACCTCTTTTCTGCAGAATCTGTGTCACAGCGTTAAACATATGCATTTTGCAAGCTCTCGGAGCCTATATCATTTGTTTGTTTTTGATATTCTTGTCTTTCTCCTTCGGAACCCGAAAAATCTACAATAATGTATAACTCTTGATTTTTATTTGGAGAGGAATGTTATATTATGAAGAAGCAATGGTAGCTTCATCTGGTTCTTTGCATTCAATTAAGAAAGAATCATTGTGGGTATTCAAGAGACAAGAGCAGACTTCAAAGATTTAGTGAAGAATTCTAGCTCCTTAAGTCCTTGCTCAGGTGATTCAGACTCGCCCAAGATCTTAACCATCGCGCTACCAACAATGACTCCGTCTGCTCCCCATTCAGCTACCTGTGATGTGAAATAAACTGAGTCGGGTTAACAAATCCAATTGCCAAGATATTGCTAATCCAGTGTCTGTGATGCAGCCCAACCTGTTTCACATGCTCAGGTTTTGATATGCCAAATCCAACTGCCACTGGCTTGCTAGTTGCCTCTTTGATTTGTTGTAGAAGAGATTGAACTTTTTCGTTAACAGACTCTCTTGTACCAGTAACCCCTACTGAACTTACCTGAAAAGAGCTCGATAACAACATTGCGGCTATATAAGAACACGAACTTACACGCATCATTTACTGAACTAGAAGAGTCGTGAAACTGTGATTCTTACGAGATAGATAAATCCTTCAGAGGCTTCAACAATGGCATTCATTCGTTCTTTTGGAGTTGTGGGTGTTGTGAGCAGTACCTTGAGGACAACATAGTAAAGATGGTAAAGGAAAGAAAACAGTTTGCTGTGAAAGATGCTATCTTTTATTGACAGCTAGAGAAGAATGTCATACTAGCTCAATTTGATGCTTCCGAGCTTCGTTCCGCAGAGTTTCAGTCTCCTCGAGTGGAACATCAGGAACCAGAAGCCCTATGAAGAGACACAATGTTAACGTAGTAAAGACAGGAACTAAGAATAAATGGAAGCAAATGACGTCAAAACTGAGCCCTGAAACAGCATATAAGTATTTTACTTGGGAGAAAAATTGAAAATGTCAATGTACCATGAACTCCAGCATTCTTTATAACAGTCATGTAGTTCTCTACTCCTCGTCGCAGGATTGGATTGTAATATGTAAACAATGCAATTGGACAAGATAACTGAGGAATAACCTGAAGAAATTTTGGAATAAAAAGTGTCCCTTTGTAAGAAAACCAAAACAAAAAAAAATCCACTATCTACTCAACAATGAGAGTTGTAATTTCATCATATGTAATCTAAACAACTAAGAGAGGCTGTAAGTAAACAAAACAAACCACACACACCTCTTTAAGCATAGAGATAATGGAGTTAAAGTTGGTTCCTTTAAGTAACGAACGTCTCGCAGCAGCCTATGACAAGAAAGAGAGAAAGTTCAATATTCAGAAGATGATTGAAATGTGCAGCTTTTGAGGATCGAACCTGGATTGCTGGACCATCAGCTAATGGATCAGAGTATGGAACACCGAGTTCGATTATGTCGGAGCCACACGAATCAAGCACTTTAAGAGCTTTCGCTGTTGTAGAAAGATCAGGATCACCAGCTGTGATATATGGAATCAGAGCCACCTACAAAATTGTTTTCAACAACAATCAAGAACAAATCGAATAGAGAAAGGAAATAAAAATTGAAACTTTAGGGTGATTGAAGAGAGAATTTACTTACTTTGCCTTGTGACTTTAACCTAGCGAATGTTTCTGATAGACCAACCGTGGAGGAAGGAGTCTTGAGAAGATCCATTGCAAGCGTTCGAAGAAGAGACTAGCGCGAGTGACTAGTGTGGCTTTAACTCTCGTACAAAAGTAAAAAGCAGAGAGATAAAAGGAATATTAATTTGGAGCCGGTTTAATCATCCAAACCAAAGTAAAATTAACCGGTTTAACCTAAATCATATTTGATTGCTTACTGTACAACAAATCCAAAGTCTTGAAATTTAAATGTACTTTTTCCAACACATTGTAAGAAACCAAATTCCAACTGAAGAATATTTTTGGTTTTTCGTTGGTTTCAAATTTCATTACCCAAAACCAAAATAATTGAACAGAAACATATCCATGGGCATCCACAATGTTCCAAATAATACAATATACAAACAGATTCAATTTCCCAATTCTAATCCAAAGATGGTAACTTTGTAACAAAACAAAAAAATCAAGTCACTATAACTTATGTATAAACCACAAAACCGGACCTTGAAGCTAAAATCTGATGATGATCCTCTAAATGGAAAAGATAATATCTCTGCTCAGTTGTTATGATCAGGTGTAATCTCATTGTTTGTGTCCCCTGCGTTGTTTCTTGTTACTCTGCTGAGCTGAATTCCTGCAAAACCTGCACCAGGACCAGCAGCAGGAGCAGAACCAGAACCAGAATCAGGACCAGGACCAGCCTGAGAGCTTCCTTCGTCTCCATTACTAGCTGCAGCTTTTAGGTCTCTCTTTTGTTTCACTTTCTGTGCCCAACCAACAAGACCAACCTGCACATTCTCCTCGAATATAGCTTTCTTGAAGCTACTTCCCATCTGTTGTAATATAAGAAAAGGGTCAACTTTTCAGAAAGAATCCAAAAAACCAAACCAAAAGATTCTCAAGCTTTTTAGTAAAAATTAGCTTGTTACCTGTGAGACGATGGCGTAAAGAGGCAGTGTACTGTAACTGCAAAGCACTTGAATGAAGACCCTAAAGAGAAGAAGAAAGATACCAGTCTACAATGAGTTATACTCAACGAAACAATATGAGAAAGAACAAAAGAAAAAATGTCGAATCTTTATGCTTACCCGATAACCAATCTTGGAACAATGTATCTCACCTGTCCCATAATGCACGAGTCGAAGCCGTATGTAACCTAAAATAAAGTCATCAGTCTTAACCATTTTAGGTGAATCTTAAAATTTTGTTTTTTCTTTTCTTAAAGAACCAGACTTACCCAAATCCAAAAGAAAAACGCAATCTCAAAAGCATTCTGGAAGAGGATAAAATGGATCAAGTAGAGAACAATTTGAGGTTTGCTGAACCAGAAATGCTCATCTGAGGGTTTCACCACTAAGTCTCCTTCAATGGCTACATGTTTCTCTGCAACTTCATGAGCTAACTGTGCAATCACATGCTCCAACTTTGTTCCCACAGCAAGAAGCAACTTCAAATTTTACATTAAAAAAAACAAATTCAGCTCAACTGAAAGAAGATTTAAGCACATTCCAACGAAGTAAAATGAGGACAAAAACAAATGACTCACAGCAAAGGGAATAAATGCTATCCAGAAATATGTGTGCCATCCTGCAAGATACATAATTGTAGCTTCGATATCAAAGGAAACGTAATAACAATTTCTTTTCATTTCTATTGAAACTAGACATAAGAAAAAGATTTGAGTTTTGTGAAAAGCATACCGTTAACATTTAGCAGCAAAAAGATGACGACAAAGATCCAAAGATACCAACTAATACCAACAACTTGTTTGAAATCATCCTCTAGAGCGCGCATCATATACTTGTGGAAATTAAGCTTGGGGTTTCCCTTACAATGTGTCTGTATTTAAACCATATAGATTGTTAGACTAAAAGATCAAAGCAAATGTTCTTGATTACCAAATCTCAATTTTTGTAAGTAATCAAGATTTTACCATAATGAAACCAAGACGTAAAGTCACGTAATCTGATTTCGTCACAGAATCATAGAATTGCTTGAGAAAGGATTGCTGTCATGCAAACAACATACTCTCAACATCGGGTAGTTCCAAAGGACAAATAACCAATATAAAACTAGTAATGTAATTTAAAGATACCATACCGTCCATCCGAGGATGACTGAATCTTTGCCAATACCAAGAAAATGCTCTTTAATAAAAGCATGGTTGTGTACATGAGTGACCCTTCTTTTCCTGAGAGCTGCAACAAAGCACAATAAATAATCAAACAATATGCATAATGTTCCGCTAGCATATAATCGATTTAGTACCTGTTTCGGGGTCAAACTTCTCATCTGCGATCGAATCCTCCCATTTCTTCCATTGGTGAATCTGCATTAACATAGATAAACCAGAGGTTTCACACCTGAGAACTTAATTTATATATACATTGAATGTAGAAAATTTCTATATTGGTTTGTGCTCACCCTTGTGCTTCCAAAAATCACGGTAAGGACACAGAATGTCACATGGGATATGGCGAGGACGAAGATGAAAATATGTAGATGGTGCAATGCCTCAAGCGAAAGCAATGGTACTTTACCCTGAAAACAAGAGGGAGAGAAGTAAGTACTGATTCAATCAAGTAATAGCAAGAGCAACACCTAATATGACTATAGTGAGGCCCTGAAGGTATTTGAATTTACCTTTTCGCTACAGTAACCAACTTGCACAGCAGCATGTTCAGCAAGTAGACGCCTAGTGGTTCCAACAATAGGTAAAAAAGTCTGAAAATGTTCTTTTGCTGTAACGTTTTTATGTTCACTTGCCCCAGCTTCTCGTCTTGAATCGAGAGAACATGGAAGCATATGCATAAGCACATTTTCTTTCACACAGAATTTGGAAATGAGCCCTTGGAATACCGTCAGTAACAGCGATATAAACCCTAACAACATCAGCTCTGCAATTCACCAAAATGATTCATCATACATCCACAAATTTGCACTAAAGCAACACAAAGAAAAAAAAAAAGTGAAAGATTTGAACTTTAAATACTCAAAGCGCTGCTTATAATCAGACACAGTCACATCTCACTTAAGCTTTAAAGAAACAATTGGTCCACTATTAACAACAACATCAACTCTGCAAATCCTTAAAGATTTGTCATAGATCAATAAATTCGAACCAAAGCAACACCAAAAGGAGTAAAGAGTTAAACTTTAAAGACTCAAGCTACTTAAAATCTGACATAGCTACATTTGATTGAAGGATTTATCGAACAATTTGCAGATTTTGTAAACTAGAAACCATAATTAAAAGACTAAAACACTGTGTTATAACCCAGAAAAACAAAACTAATCTCACTCAAAAGATCCGTGGAACCCACTCAAACAAAAAGAAAAGAAGGGCTTTTGATGTTTTGTTTTACGTTGGTGTGTGTGTGTGTGTACGGTACCTTCTTTAACCTTTTGAAGGGCTTCGTAAAGGGGTTTTTGCTTCTTCTTCTTAAGAACAGTACCGAAATAGTGAAGCAAACGCTCCACCGCCAGTGAAATCGCGACGATGACCGTACAAACTCCGGCGACGACCCACGTCGGAGTGAATTCAAGCGACATCCCTTCTCCTCCGTGACCCATTTTACTTCTCACACCAGAGAGAATTTAGTCAATAAGTAAAGATGAATCTGGGAACAAAAAACAGACAAAGGAAGAGTCTTTTATGTACCAACACTGGAATGTCGGGTCCAGGAAGAGAAGAAGATGAAGAAATCAGTGAGACAGATTCTTCTGAGTTTTTTTATTTATTTATTTTCCTCTTTGTGTTGATGATTTGTTGTCATTGTCAATAATACTAATTGCTTTTGATTAGATTAATTATGGTAAATGATCTCTATTATCTTCATGTAATTTGATTACGACCTTATTATAGAGTTTATATATTCCACTTTTTTTTAGTATTAAAAATCTGTGAGACAAATTAGGAAACGCGTTTTCAACTTTCCAGTTTCCATATTATTCGTTTCTATTCCGTGTTTACTTAAAGCATCCACACACAATCACACATTGTTAATGAGTTAAATCTATAATCAAATCACATTTTCCCTCTTTTTCCTTTCTATCAACTATGTTCCAGTTCACATGTTTCGTTGTATATAATTAAGTGATACTAGGAGATCATGTAAGATTGTGAAAAAATAAAAAATAAAAAAAATGAGATCATGTAAGAAAGATAAAAATACAGAAACTTCAGAGTTCCACTGATTAGAGCGGTCGCTGTCGACTCATCTTTTATTGAAGAATTGTACCGTTCTCCGGTGTGAATAATATTTTATACTGGATTGGATAATGCTCGAACAATGTAAACTTGATGATGCTCGAACAATCAAAAGGCTACAAAGGAAGTATTTTTTTTTTTTTTTAGAATAGATCGGTTTATCTCGTTTGGTTCGGTTGAACTTAATTTGGTTTTAGTTTGTATTTGTGTCTTTAAAATTGATACGGTTAGAACGAATGTATATGTGTTGTATTCTTTATAAATTAATAAAATGTATTTATAAATAGAATAAGATTTATCATTTTTATCTTATTATATAAAGTTTGGTTTTTAAAATGACCGGAACATGTGTCAATTAAAATATTAGATTTATACAAGTAAAAAATAATATCTGTTTATATATATTACATGTCAAATCTAAATTAAACAATATATTTAAAACAAAACTAGAAAATTGTTAACATTATCAAAAAATGAAAATTATCAAAAGACAAAATTATACACAAGTAAAAATAATATTTGTTTGTATATTAAAATAAGGGAGATTTATAAAATTACACTTTTTTTACTACTCTTTTGCAACAATACCCTTTTATGTTGTCCATTTTTAAAAATACCCCTTCTCTTGAACAAAATGACCAAATTACCCTCATCTAATAGAAACATGTAATTGAAAACTGAACTTTTCCCGCCAATTTTTTGGCGCCAAATTTTTTTTTTCCCGCCAAAAAGAAAAGTTTCTGCCAAACTTTTTTCCCGACAAAAAAAAACATTCCCGGCAAAAATTTTT
>Ga0041059_1003547_pt1 | contig 10578 bp, 5 predicted proteins | sample AraColnosormetaG_FD_56232 | JGI IMG/M metagenome (GOLD analysis project Ga0041059, IMG submission 56232) | Arabidopsis roots microbial communities from North Carolina, USA - Col MF nosort | ecosystem: Host-associated > Plants > Roots > Unclassified | place: USA: North Carolina | collected 2013-09-02 | reverse complement strand
TAGTAATATAATTTATTTAACATTAGTTTAGTTGGATAAAATTATATTTGTCAATGTAATATAATGTTTTCATTCGTTAAATCAAAACACAAAATATTAATGAACTTATAAGAATAAATTTTTGAATACTTATGTTTTAACCTATGAATTTTAACGCATCGTACGATGGAGCGTCTTGCATCCTTTGATGTGTTACTATACCTATGTTTTATTCTAACAATTTTAACTCATGTAATCATAAGTGAAAATAGAATATTTTGAGAAAAATTGCTTATACGATTTAACTTTTCAATTACTTTTAATGAGAATATTTTCATTTATTAATTTTAACTCATTTAAAATTAATTTCCATGATGTAAAATTAACTTACGAGATTACGGCATATAAAAAATAATATTTTCAACAATGTTTGGTTTCTAAATATTTTTGTGGATTTCTGTTTTTTTAGTTAATTATGTTTTGTTAATTGTTAATTATTTTTAATACTAACTAGGATATAGATTTGATATGCCATAAATATTATTTTGATATGAAAATGTTATCACTTAAAATGAAGTGTGTAGAATTTAGATGAGTTTATTATGATGACATAGATAGTTGAACTGAATTACAAAATTGAATGTGTAAGTTAAGAAATTGTTTTTTTTTTCCTTTTTTAGATACTTAATTAAATATAGAATAAAGGTCGGTTACTATTTAAAATTCAAATATCACTGATAAGATTGAGTATGTATAATTGAAATAGAATACATAAGACTGAAATTTTATTTAAAACAATAATTATTAAATTAAATATAAAGAAAAATATATTGATTACCATACAAAATTCAAATATTATCTATAAAAATTTATTTTTGTATCTTACACCCGCCTAAATAGGCGGGTCTTATCTAGTTTCTTATGTAATTCAAACAAAGTATATAATTTAATTTATACAAAATATTAATGTCCGTGCTGTATAGCACGGGTTATGATCTAGTTTTGTTTTAAATTAACATACAAACTTATACCAGAACATTTAAAAATAAAAAATCAATTCAATTGTAAGTAACTTTTTCCCTAATCTAATTCCATTTTGTTGGAATGAGACCTTGAGAAAACTATGATTTAAAAAAAAAATTGAAATGACCAACAACAGAAAAAATCTTTAAAAGACTAATTTATTCTTAGTGTAATCATGTTTCGTCCCTTTAAGAATCTCACTGTCTTATGCGTCAGACCAGAAAAGAACTTCGTCAATGTTACTGAAAGTTTTCACAGATCCATCGTCTCCATGAGATCTCTGTGAATAACATTACTTCTCTTTCTCAAACTCAGACTCTCAATAACACAAAAACCCAGATCTTTCTCTCTCTTCACCACAAAAAAAAATCGAAACTTTATTTTTGCTTGATGAAGAGCAAAATCCACCACCAGCCCAATGGTAGCAACAATGGTGTTGTTTCAAGTAACGATAATGGCTGCCGAAGTGAGTCTCCAAGCCCACCTTTATCTCCAAACCGCCGTGTCCTCCGTCGTCAACGGCGGCAAACTTTACTCAGAGCTTCTTCTTTCTCTCTCCGGAGAAATCTTCGTTACTTGCTTCTCCTTCCTATGATTTACGCTTCTGGGCTTCTCATGTGTGTTGGTCCTTTCTCTGGTCTTGTCGGATGGGTTTATGTTCCCGGTTCTGTTTATCGGAGCCCCGAGATTTACCGGAAACTTAAAGATGACATTTTCTCCGACAATTCAACCGCCCTTGAGGTTCGTTGCCTTCTCTTCTTCCTCAGTTTTGTAGTAAAGTTTCCATTGTTATGTCAATTGTTTAAGCTTCTTGATGTTTGGTTTCAGTTGTCTTCTGTCTGGAAATTCAAAAGAAGACCAAAGATGCCAAAACCTTGTCCTAATTCAACAGTTTCATCACATTTTGGTCTGAACAGAGGTAAGATTGTGTCTGATACTGAACTATTTGAATTCTATGGCTTCCCAGTTTCTTGGATTGTTCATATGATTTTAGGTATTAATGTGTTTGATGAAATATTTTCAGAATCATCTGCTCTTGCTCCTAGTAGTGGTTACTTAATCGTGGAAGCAAATGGCGGTCTTAATCAGCAGCGTTCTGCGGTATCATCATCTTGTTCCCTTATTGATTTATTTGCTTAAAGCAATATAAGTCAAAACATATCCTAAAGTTTTTTTGTATTGCTTCAGATTTGCAATGCTGTGGCTGTAGCCGGGCTTCTTAACGCAGTTTTAGTCATACCGCGGTTTGAGTTTCACGCTATTTGGAAGGATTCAAGGTAAGAAGCCATTAAAATTTTCATTACCTTTTCAAGTCTTGTTAAGATATTGGACTAAGAAAATGCATATTTGTGGCAGCAACTTTGGTGATATCTATGACGAAGATCACTTCATATCAAGCCTTGAAGGTTATGTGAAAATAGTGAGAGATGTTCCTGATGAGATAATGACTCGTTTTAGTTACAATGTTTCAAGTATTCCTACTATTCGTGTTCAAGCTTGGGCTACTGTGAACTACTATAACGGGGAAGTTTATCCGGTTTTAAAGGAACATGGGTAGGTAGACTTTAATCTTTAAGCTTCTTTACTTGGCTTAGCTCTTATATCTCTCAAGGCAGTGTTATTGTTTTATTCGATTCAGGGTTATTCGGATAACTCCTTTCGCAAATAGATTGGCGATGAGTGTTCCACCGTATATACAACTTTTGAGGTGCATAGCTAATTACAAAGCATTGAAGTTTTCTTCACCTATATCAACACTAGCTGAGAAGTTAGTCGATCGGATGGTTGAGAAAAGCTCGGCGACCGGAGGAAAGTATGTCTCGGTCCACCTTCGATTTGAGGAGGTAAGTTTTTGTCTTTGATTTACAGAATCACTTTGCTTTAGTGATAGTTTAGTATTAGTATGCTTTAGAGAGACAAGATAAATAAAAAGCCTTGGTTTTTTAGGACATGGTGGCATTCTCATGTTGTCTCTACGAAGGTGGAAGAGCTGAGAAATCTGAAATGGATGTGATTAGACAGAAAAGTTGGAAAGGAAAGTTCAAACGAAGAGATCGTGTCATTAGGCCCGACCTTAACCGAGTTAACGGAAAATGTCCCCTTACCCCATTAGAGGTAAATTCATTGATCTAATTCACATTTCAGTATGTTATTGAGCTTTGTTTTCTAATTGATGTTCTCACGTTACCATAGGTCGGTATGATGCTCCGTGGTATGGGATTTGATAACAACACTTCGATATATTTGGCCTCGGGAAGAATCTACCAACCTGAGAAACATTTGGCTCCTCTTCAAGAAATGTTTCCTCGTCTCTACACAAAAGAGTCTCTTGCAACTCCAGAGGAGCTTGCCCCATTTCAGGTTTTTACTTTGACTTCATTAGTCTAAGCAAATCTGTTTGGTGTCAAAGTCTTATATTTTCTTGTTGCTCTGATTATTTAGGGATATTCCTCCAGAATGGCTGCTTTGGACTACACAGTGAGTTTGCTAAGTGAAGTCTTTGTGACAACTCAAGGTGGAAACTTTCCTCATTTTTTGATGGGCCATCGAAGATTCCTCTTCGGTGGACATGCAAAAACTGTCATACCCGACAAACCCAAACTCGTTCTCCTTCTTCAGGACATGGAAATGAGGTACTATACATCTTCATTTCCTCGTCTCGACTTGATATAGTTGACATGAAAGAACTAAAGCTCCCATGCACACAAGAGAGACATATATTGAGCAGTTTTAACACTTTTTATGACTAAGAGTTTGTACAAATATTTCCTTTGAATCTTGAATTAGGTGGGAAGTTTTCAAAAAGGAGATGAAACTGATGCTAGGGGAAAGCGATAGAAAGGGAGTGATGGTACCGAGAGTCAGGAAGATCAACCGGAAAACTTCGATTTACACATACCCGTTACCCGAATGCGAATGCATCTTCCATTTGTCTTCCAATTTTTCAAACACCGGAAACATTTTGAGCCTTGGAGCTCTTCATCCATCTTCCAACCTCATAAGTTCTGCAAGACTATAGTCCCTGAGTCATTTTGACCCTTACACTGAAGCTCTGAGCCAAGTCCTGAATGTTTTTTTGCTCTTGACGGAAGCGAGGAATCAGATATTCTTACGAGGAGATTGAGTTCACATAAGTGTAAGAACTCTCTAGGATTGAAAGCTGTGTTGCTTGCTACTTCTGGTTAGGAGTTAGGACAGTCACAAAAACAGGGGTGTGATTTTCTGTACTTATGTTGTTATCTTTTTTGTGCATTACTTACGTTGTCACTCAAATTGTTCAAGTGTATAGAAATTTTACATCGTTCTGGTGGGATTTTTTTTGAAAAAAATTCATTGTAATATTCCCTACCTTCGGTTCCAGTAGTTTTTACATTCAATCGATCTCCCTTCTGCAAATGTAGTCCTGGGGGTTCGGTTAACCAATCGGTTATCGGTTCTATTCGATTTTGGTTATTTTGGGTTTAGATTTTTATATCCATTTCGGTTCGGTTTGGTCCGGTTCCGGTCTTTCGGTTTTAAAATTAGTATCCATTCGGGTATTATGCTTCGGGTATTTTTGGATATTTCGGTTATTTTTGAGTATTTTCAGATATTTTTGGATATTTTCTGTTATTTTCGAGTAGTTTTAGTATTTTATATATATATTCAAGTATTTTGGATTATTTGGTCTATAAATAGGTAATATTTTAAAATATATAATTGTATTTCGGATATTTTCAAGTACTCAAAATATTTCGGATCAGTATCGATTCGTTTTTGTTTTTTTTGGTTATAGAATTTAGTATCCATTTAACTATTTTTAAATTTTCGGTTTGGTTTAATTCTATTCAATTTGTTTTACTTCAATTATGGTTTGGTGTATTTGGTTTGGTTTATTTGACCAGGCCTACGCAAATATGTTTTCTTTCGTCTTTCGAAGTCACATGTGAATCGATGCAATTTTCTACACCTAACGGCTACTAACAAAGAATAAGGTAAAAGAACTTTAGTTTGTGAAACCTATGATTTTACTTGCCGTATCTTGGTTCTTCATCATTCTTTACTTTGGTAATTATAGTACGTACTTTAAAAAGTTGAAAATCTATCTAGCATATGGTTTTCTCAAGTAAAAACATTTTATGAAATAGGATTTGATGGAGTTTGTATGTAATGTTGGTTTGTAAATCATAGTCTTTCATTGATTTAACTATTTATATCACTTTCAAGTTGTATCGTTCCCACATTCAAATCGGAGTCACACCCATATCCGAGTGCCATTCAAAGCCTAATTCTTAGCTTTGTTGTCTTTGAGAATTCATTGCCTAGATAATGTGCTGAATAAATTAGAAAAGTAGTTTGGTAGTTGACATAATAGTTTCTCTAATTTTTATGAGGCTGAAAAAAATCTGAAAATTACATGAATTTATGTATATTAAATTATTGAATTGGTCATATTTAAACTGTTAGCAAGTTTGGATGAATTTTTATTCCAAGTATCAATGATTTATTAGCCGACATTAAAAAAAAAAGTCAACAACACAATGAATCTGTAGTTACAATTTTGTAGTATTTATTTTTGAATTCAAACATATTTTGAAAATAAATCAATGCTAAGTTCTGGGCGTTCGGTTATCCATTCGATTTTGGTTTGTATCCATTCGGATATCGATTTTTTGGTTTTAAAGTTTAGTATCCATTCGGTTATCGATTTTTTGGTTCTAAAGTTTAGTATCCATTCGATTATTTTGAAAGTTCGGTTCAGTTCCGGATTTTTTTTGTTTTAAAATTTAGTATCTATTCGATTATTTTGCTTTGAATATTTTTGGATATTTCAGTTATTTTGGATATTTTAGATATTTTTCGGTCTTCTTTGGATATTTTCAGATATTTTTTTGTGTTCCAGTATTTTTACTATTTTATATATATATATATATATCAAGTATTTTTAATTATTTAATCTAGAAATAACTAATACTTTGAAAATATATTTATATTTAGGATATTTTCGGTTACTCAAAATATGTCGATTCAATACCGATTCAGTTTTGGTTCTTTTGATTATAGAATCTAGTATCCATTCGATTATTTTTCAATTTTCACTTTGATTCGATTCGGTACATTTAGTTTGGTTTATTTGTCCAGTAGCTTCAAGTCTTCAACTATATTGGGCTTGGATCCGATAATATAATCTATACTATTAAGAGAGAATGAGAGACAATAAAATTACAAGCCGTTTAATAAAAACATGTTACAAGAAATAGGAAAAAAAAATAAAGGATAAAACCGTCATTATCTGTGCTCTTCGCAGCCGACTTGAGTCGCGCCCGTAACTGACCTGTTAAACAGACGCGGAGATCCTGTTTCTATCTAATGGGGCTCGATTCTATTTCTTATTTGGCGTTTTGATCACAGTTGGCCCATTTGCACGTCAGTAACCACTCTTTCTTAACATTTCTTGCTCAATATTTTGCCTCCTTTCCAAGATATTCACTGTTTCTTGAAGATATCTGCAAATCACAACCAATTAAGGAAGATTCCTATATTCTATTGAGATAGTATATTTAGTTATGATTTCATGTATAAAAAAATCCGGTGTTGCTCTAGGGTTTAAGAACCAAATCCTAACCGTATAAATACTCAAGCAATATCATCAATTCTAAAGCATCACTTTTCTTTCTCATCTATACACATAATCAATGACATTACCGTTAGGTTTAACGTATCTTAGTGATGTCAAGCCTTTCAAAACGAATAGGCGTGTCCGAGTCAAGATTCTTCATCTGTGGAGGCAAACCATGGATGCATCAGGAGAAACGTTAGATATCATTATATGTGATGAAAATGTATGAGAGAATGTGTTGTGGTCGAATTCCCCCACAAGCAAGACCGAGCCAAACAGTCTAAGAGTAACAATCACCTCATGGTTAAACATATGATTGGCCTCTAGCCTAGAAGAAAGCACCTCGGGACTTTATTCAATCAACCGTCTCGGAGAGAGTTCGTAAAATGGCTCGGGTGTTAATCCTATAAACACAGTCCGAGCCAATCGTGAGAACGCTGCGGAAAACAACTATATCGCCTCGGGAGACAGCCAACTGAGCTTAATGGACAGTCATCAAGCGCGCCCCGAACCGGTACATACCGTTTGCCTGAAGCCACCTCTCAAACGACCACCGAGCCGTGAAAAGAGCCGAGGCAAAGACTTGTAAAAACCATTCATTCTCAATGGATCATTTCCGGTAAAATAGGATCTTTTATGGGACTTTCGGAAATGATAAAGTAGAATCTTTGAAGATAATGTCGAATCAGGAAATCTTCCCAAAGCCTCTGAAGAATAAGGAAAATATCTTTAGGACGATTATCCTCTAGAACCGACTTAAAGATAAATGGAAATCTTCCAAGAATATCGATAGAGATGCGGTTTAAGGATCCTATATAAAGCGCCTCAAGGACTTCTCAAAGGAGACAATTAAATACTCAAAAAGACACAATTTTATACCCAAAGAAACCTACGAATGGCTTGATCCCTTCACAGGGTACGTAGGCAATCCATCACGGATGCAACTATACCTTCTAATACCCTAATTCTTTCTTTGTTCTTGAGCAAAACCCTAATGTATTTCATAAGAGACTAGAACCTCTTTTGTAATAGAGTCTTGGATGGAATATCTAATGAAGAGAAATTACTAGATTTGTTTTCCTCCTTAAACAAATATATTGTGTGAATCCTTGATTCAACAATTGGCGCCGTCTGTGGGGACGAAAAAGAACTCTCTTCGCATATCATTCATCCAAGTATTCGATGTACGCTCATCAAGCCCCGACAATCAGATCCGTCTACTTGTGGGGAGGCCACCTGTCAAGGTTCAATGAACCAGGTGACGTATAACCTGTCCACGGATTGCCCCGGAGATCAGAGTTCCAGGGAATCTAACTGTAGCTCGATCGGATATCTCTGCTCAGAGTTATCGCCGTTTTTCTGAAGTCGATGCTGTCTGTTTCTTCACAGATCTGTATGAATAGACCAGTCTGCCTCGGGACCGATTTCCCGTCAAACGTACTATGAACCAGGTGACTTATAACCTGTTCACGGATTGCCCCGGATATCAGCTTTCTAGGGAGTCTAACGGTAGCTCAATCGGATATCTTCTCTCAGAGTTATCGCCTTTTTTCTGAAGTCGATGTTGTCTGTTTCTTTACAGATCCGTCGGAATAGACCAGTCTGCCTCGGGACCGATTTCCCAACCAGTCACAATGAATCTCGCAACTAGTAATATGTTCACGGATTGCCCCAGATATTAGCTTTCCATAGAATCGAACCACGTCTCAATCAGAGACCTCTTATGAGAGTTATCTCCGGTTTCTGTGTCAGATGTAGTCTGTTAAACTACAATCCGTCTGTATAGTCCAGCTCGCCTCGGGGCCGATTTCCCGACATATCACAGAAAATCTCATGAGGCGTAATATATCAACGGATCGCCCACAGAGTCATATTTTTGGAAAAGTCGACCTTGCCTTAATCTAAGATATAGGCTGAGAGATATAAACGTTTATCTCAAGCAAGTGCAGTCTGTCACAAGACCCAACTCTATAAAACCAGTCAGCTTCAGGATCGTTTTCCTGGAAACTCCTGATGAAATAAGCTACGATATACTTATCTACAGATTTCTCCAAGATTCAGATTTCCAAAGAAGCCTACCTCGTCTCGATCCGACCTGTCTACTAGGAGTTATCATCGCTTCTCTTCCTCGGATGCAATCTTTTTGTCAAAATCGCCGCTGTCAGAACAACCAACTTTAAAACGAAATTCCTGGTGATCTAGAAAGCATAACGAGGTGTTTTACCTATCAATCTGAAGATAAGAGGCTTGTCCTTCCAACACAATCAACCTCACCAATATCGGAGCTGTGTACTAAGCGTTAGCACTGTTTCCACGCAACATATGACATCTCTAAAAATCGCAGACTCGAACTGCGAGAACAATTGGGGTAGAAGATAGATTCCCAGCGATTAAAAACACATCAAGAGCCCATCTACATATCGTTCTGAAGCTAAGAGACTTATCTTGCCATAAAGATGTACTTTGCCTAATTCTATGCTGTTTTCCGGGAGTTATAGGCGTTTCTCTCAAGCATGTGTATTTATCAGACCACATATCCGCCAGCTTTCAGATCGATTTCCCGGCTTATCATTATGAAGCTACAAGGCTTATCTTTCTAAAGAACCCGACTTTGCCTCTTTTGTTGCAGTCTAGTAAGAATTCTCACTGTTTTTCCGCGACGAGCGCATCCTGGCCGAAACCATAGAGCGGAGTTCCACTGTTATCAGATCAGCCGCTTTTGAGATGGATTTCTTGTCGATCTGGAAAGATATGAGAATCAACCTTCACATCATCCTGAAACCCCAAGGCTTATATTTCTATAGAGACCAATCTCGTCTCTATTGTTGAACTCCTTTTAGGTTGGGAAACCTATTACATCATCATTGCTACCATGCTTCGATCGCGTCATTGTTATTCTCACTTTAGATCACCAGCTCAGAGTTCAACACTATCAACTCAAGAGTTCACCACACTAGACGGGTCGTCAAATGCACTTAAGATCAAGAAGTTATTCATCTTGCTTCCTGTCCAAGAACCAACTGAAACAGTCTTTAATCCATGCAAAGTCTGAAACAGGATTCGGTGTGCAGCTACAGCTTTTGCGAGACATTTTCCCGACGCATCAGAAAGAGTTAAGAAATCAGGAAACAATGACTCTGTCGGAGCAACTTCAGAGGATAATGGAAGATACATACGACGTCCGATCTAGCTAGAACTTTATAGAGTGATTGTTGACGCTTCTAGATAATGATTTACCGGTGGGATCAAGAAATCAAGGATGCATAATAAAGTTATCAATGCATCTCCGAATCAGCCAAAAGAAGAAAAAATCACCTTGTCACAACAACTTCATGAAAACGTGGAAGCTTTATACAATATCCGATCTGACTAAAATTTGGAGAAAACCTTCACGGAATTAGCAGCTAGATACTCAATGGTGGGATCGAAAACTTAACGGTTGAAACGATAGTTATCAGTTCTTATACGAATCATCAAAAGAGGTACATTACACCAATAAGTGGCAATGGAACATCACTACCAATCGCTCAAGGATTCCAATCATTTATCAATGAAGCGATCTCCAATTCCGTCTCCGCCTCATAAAAGATAAGTTCAACTACTTTCTTACATATTAATTAAGCTTGATTGACATACTCGCTTATATCGAAAGCTTTTATCTTTGTTTCTCTCTTTCTAACGCAAAGTAGAGGCCTCCTCTAACTCGCAACATCTCAAATGTAGATTTCCATACAACGACATTTACAATCTCGAAGATTTAGATCGTTCATGTCATAGATGTCATCATCTCTATCTCCACACAGCTAAGATAAGTGTTATCGATTGTAATCTAACAAGCACAACTCAATCATATATATGCATTCTCTGTTATATTTTTTGCATAAACTTGCAAAAAGACTCGTCTATCGAGTAAAAAGACTCGTCTACCGAGCAAAAAGTCTCCTCTACCGAGCAAAAAAAAAAAAAAAAAAAACCCT
>Ga0041059_1003546_pt1 | contig 10580 bp, 12 predicted proteins | sample AraColnosormetaG_FD_56232 | JGI IMG/M metagenome (GOLD analysis project Ga0041059, IMG submission 56232) | Arabidopsis roots microbial communities from North Carolina, USA - Col MF nosort | ecosystem: Host-associated > Plants > Roots > Unclassified | place: USA: North Carolina | collected... | reverse complement strand
ATATATATATATATATATATATATATATATAACCTAAAAACGTGTAGGTTACATTATTAGGGCGCAACTGGTGTCGATCGACACCAAGAGTGTGTCGATCGACACTCTCGACTTGATCTGAAACTAAATTCGTCATTTGGCTTAGTTTCTTTAGCATTTGCTCCAAATTGTCTCCTTAACTCCATTCTTGTCCCAATCCAAAGAATACCTTAAAAGACTCTAAAAGGACTCTAAAACCTATATTTAAATCATAGTTAATGTTGGTGTCGGATCCCGCATCATGGGCTCGGATCCGGCCAAAGATTGCTACGTGGGTAAAAGAAGCCCATAAGAGAAAGGCCCATAAACGTCCTCGAGGTGAGAGTATGGATGAGGTGTTGAGTTGCGAAGTGAATACATCATCGAAGTCAAGACTACCCGGATTGAAGAGGCCGAATGGGCCGAAAGGTGAAGTCAAGAAAAGCTCGGAGTGGATTCAAGTTCCAACGTTCAAATAGTTAATTCGAAGGCTAGAAACGGACACATTTAAGATAGAATGATTGTGAGTAAATAGGTATTAAATGTATTCTTTGGGTATAAATTGTGGGTCAAAGACCATGTAAAGACAGACGCATTTCTTGGTGCAAATTAGCTATACACACTCTTTTACAATACTCATAGTTTTCTCTATAGTCACTTGTCTATTTTCTAGTATATTTGTCCTCAAGAATAATCCTTCCCACTAAATAAATAAATACTTGAGTGTGCGAATCCGACATCCACAGTTAAAAACAGTAAAAATAGGGTTATATCAGAATCGACCATTGCTAAAGATATCTAAGTGCATGGTGAGATAAGGTTTTGGCTGTGTTGTGATAGTTACTGATTGAGTTATGATTTGAAATGGCTGATTTATGGTTTGTGATGGCTGATTTATATTTTATGATGGATGATTTATGGTTTGTGATGGCTAAGTTATATTAGTGATGGTTTAGTTTTGATTTATTGATATTTGAGTTATATTTTAGTGATGGCTTAGTTATGGTTTAGTGATGGTTGAGTTATGGTTTAGTGATGTCTAAGTTATAATTATTGATGATAGAGTTTAAACTAACTAATGTGTTTTATTTTGTTATAGTTGCGTGTGAGTAAAATGGTTATGAAGGATGATGTAAGAGAGTTATTTCATACGTGGCCAAATCAAGTAGAAGACCCAACACTTGATCACTTGATCGAAAACATACATGAGAATAAGTTTGTTAAAGGTTATAGGGATGTGAAGAGAAATGAGAAGAAGAACAAACATGTAAATGGTAAAGTAGCGGTTGAGTCTGAATCTCACGCAAAGAAGCAGAAAGTCTCCCACAGTGAGGGTGGTGAATATTATGAAGGACATGCACAAAGGAAGAAGAAGAAAGAAAGAAGCAAAGGTAGTGATTTGTGAACAAAAGTGAGGCTGGTGAATCTGGTGAAGGAGATGCACAAAAGATGAAGAAGAAGAAGAAAGAAGCTAAGGTAAGTTATATGGTCTATGGTGAGTTTATATTTTATGTAATGTTTGGCTAGCTTGTTAGTGTTTGTTTTTTTGTATGTATTGCATGGTGTTAGTGAGGAGGATGATGTTCTCGAAGATGTGTTGGTTAGAGCAGTCGTGGATATGGTGTCCAAATTAACTTCAAGTTTTAACACTGTTGATACAAGCATTAGAGAAATGTCTTCAAATCTAGAGAAGGTGATTGGAGATAGAGTGGAAGCGAAGATGGATGCAAAGTTGGAAAGCGGATTTGGATATATTGATAGTGAGTTCAAACAGAAGAAAGAGCATTTGAATGTCATGGCCATGGGGGTAGAGCAAACTGACCAAAAAGCTAATGATTACGAGAACTCAGAATTCAAAATTACAGATCTACTCAGTATTTAGAAGCAGCGAGATCAGCTACTATGACAACAACAACAACAAAAAACACCAAAAGGTTCAAGAAAACCTCGACAAAACTACTATGTTACTAGTCCTCCTCATGTAAGCTAATAGTGCAACACATATGTTTGAATTATAAATACATTGCGGCTGATTAATAATTTTCTTATTTACTTACGGCTGAGTTATCATTATCTTATGACTGAGTTATCATAATGTTTATACAGGCGAAGGATATTGTCGATGTAGTAGAGAAGGATAATGGTATTGATGAGGTCAATAAGAATATGGATAAAAAATTTGTGAAGGCCATTGATGGGGTCAATAAGAATATGGATAAAGAATTTGTTAAGGCCATTGATGAAAAACGATGGTGATATTGGTTTCATTGAGAAGTCTCTTGGTTATAGGAAATTACGCCCTACGACGAGGAGAAATAACAAAGAGAATGAAGAGGTAAAGAAGAAATCCGTCAAAGAGCAAATCATCAAAGAGCCAACCGTGAAAGGTAAGAGAGGTAGAAAACCTGTAGAGGCGAAAAAGTTGACCATATAACTACATCCTGCTCTTGTTATTAATGAGAAGGGAGAAGCTGATGAAACAAAATTACCTGCTCTTAATGTGAAGAGAGAGTGTTGTTGTCTCCAAAAAAGCTGAGGAAGTCACTGACAATGATGGTTAGAAGGAAGGTGACAGTGACGTATGAGATGTCACATACCAGTTTATCGGTGAAAACGGAAGCACGTTCCCTGAGTCTGATGATGATGAGGATTGATATAATCGAAGCTTTAAAGACGCAGAGTATTAAGCTGTCTACGGATGGTAGTGCATTGAATCCACTCTTTAATCTCTCAACACGGGTTTTTCCTAATACTGGAGACAACAGACTGAAGTGCATGAGGAAGAATTGTGTGCCTTCAGCTGGAATATATGATCCTCTATCACCGGCTGATACAGCCAAATTGTAGAAACTTAAGGATTACTTATCCCCATTCTAGTATGACCCTTTATACCTTATTAAGTTGTTAATTACAACTTGTTAACATTATTTCTGTATATTAACTTGTGTTTATTTGTTAGGAATCTCCCATTGGGCAGGGCAACAAACGATGTTGATTTCTACAGGGTTATCATCTCCGAAAGAAAGCACTGACCAACCAGAGAATATGGATGGTTGTTCGATAGTGTAAGTATTACATTAGCAGAGTTATTAGTGTGTTTTGTCAGAGTTTTACTACATTATGGCTGAGTTATTGGTGTGTTATGCTACATTATGGCTGAGTTATTAGTGTGTTTTGTCTAAGTTATGTTATATTGTGTCTGGGTTATTATTTTGTTTTGTCTGAGTTTTTTTTTTGTACAACATGTGGCTGCGTTATATAGAGTCCTCAGGAATAGGTACAAGCGAAATCTCTGCCCATTCCACAACAAACGCATTGCATTTCTAGACACGTGATTCGTGTCTTTTTGGGTTAGAGAGTATGTACAGTGCAAAATATAAAAGAAGATGTTTAAATTCAAAGACACCCCGTATGAAAAGATAGTTAATGGTTTGCTTCCAGATAATCAACAGACAAATATGAAGTGAATAGAAGATGTGAATCACTTGTATTTGATTCCCCAAACCAGAGGCGATCACTAGGTGGCACTACACATGGACCAGATTAAGGGGCACATTGATTGCTATGATATCATTGTGGGATAAGTTACAAGAAACTGAATAGAATTGATTAGAATGTTGTAGGCCGTTTACGAGAATGATTCCAGCAATGATGAACGTGCTAATTCCTACTACAATCGGTGAACATAGGTTTGAGCAGTTTACATTCAAAAGGAGTAGTGTCTCCAGGGTCCCTCAAAACGTACAAGTTGGAGCTGCGGCGTGTACTCGTGTTAATTTTTTGAATGTCTAACGCTTGGTATAACTTTCAATGACATATGTGATTTCAACCTATACAGGTTAAGATGGCAGCATATATCTACAATAAGGCACCTAATCTGCTTGGACAGTTTAGGATTTTGACTTGGGATAATTATATTAACTTTTGAATCGTATTTTTTTCAACAATCCATAAGACCAATGAATTTTGTTTTCTTTATAATGGTTTGATTTCAAACTAATTTTCATATCTTGGCATTTTCAGATAATTAAATTGGAATTTTACATTACAATTATTCTTCTCATAGAATCAAAATGATAAATCTATATTAAATATGTTACTATATTCCAAACTTTTTTGGTTTAGTTTTATGGACTTACTATATTGTGCATAACTCAAATTAAATTAAGACATTTTCACTTGGGATCACTATATTAATTTTTGAACCGTATTTTTTTCAACAAACTATAAGGCCAATGAATTTTGTTTTCTTGTAATGGTTTGATTTTAAACTAATTTTCATATCTTGGCCTTTTTAGATAATTTTATATTAGAACTATTCTTCTCATAAAATCCAAATGATAAATCTAAATTAAATATATTGCAAATCTTCCGAACTTTTGTTTGGTTTAGTTTTATAGACTTGCTATATTATGCATAACTCAAATTACATTTAAAAACTCCATTTGTCAAACATTAGGTTTTAACAAATACCTCCATAATCCCCATGTGGCTTTCTAGTACAATTATTTGTCAAACCTACGATCTATCTTCATTTTAGAATTTCTGAGATTTCTCTCACAGCCTATAAATCAAGTACAACATTAGGTTTATAGCATGATCTCCAACATTAAGAATAATCAAGTTTTTACCATTTGTTGTTATTTCCAACTTAACATGATCAAAACTAAATGCGTGGAGTCTTTATGTCCTCGACATAACATTATGTAAATACTTTTTGACTAAAAATAGTACCATTCACCCTTCTAACTCTATGTCAATTTGACTACAAAAACATTTTGACAAAAAAATGAACGATTACAAATTACACTGATGGAAAATATACTTAGTCGAATAACCACCAACGGTTGAATGTAAATGTGGAGTTCCAATTATTAATCATTTTTTTCGGCACTCAATTCACGAATGTGAATCACCACTAACGCATCTAGGAATATATATAGTAAGGTATACAACTTATTTTTTAATCAAAACAAAAAAATATTTGTAGATTTTTGGGACCTTTGGTTTTCCTTAAAATAGATAAGGGAATATTGGAGGATAGATATGAATCTATATGAATTAGAATTTAAGGTCTTAAATCCCTTTGTGATAAGGTTTGGGATACCTATATTTTAGGATCTGTGTTTATCTCCTGTGGAAACTCTCTTGTATAAATACGAACGTGAGTTCATCAATAAAAGCAAGTCACTTTGATAACCAATTCTACATGGTATCAAAGAGCTGAGATCATCAAAATCATCTTCAAAAATTTTGTGTTCTTAAGTTAAGAATTCTTAAATTGTTTCCTTTCTCTGTTGAGTTGATAGTCTTGTGTGTCAAGTAACAATGACAAACCCAACGTCTGGTGATGGATCTTTGTCAACCATGTCGAGTTCTATCGGAAAACAACCAGAGGTGGTGACGTCGGCGGTGACAGTGTCACCGTTCACTCTTTCTAGCTCCGATAATCCGGGGGCTATGATTCCATCGGTCATGTTGACTGGTGACAACTACAATTCTTGGTCGACAGAGATGCTAAACGCTCTTCAAGCCAAACGAAAGACGGGTATCATTAACGGTGCAATACGTAAACCACCTGCTGATGATCAAAATTTCGAAAATTGGACAGCGGTGAATTCTATGATAGTTGGATGGATCCGAGCTTCCATCGAACCAAAGGTGAAATCCACCGTGACTTTCATCTCAGATGCTCATCAATTGTGGATTGATTTGAAGCAAAGATTTTCTGTGGGCAACAAAGTGCGTATTCATCAACTCATAGCACAGCTCGCGACATGCCGTCAAGATGGACAATCTGTTTTAGATTACTATGGACGGTTGAGTTCGTTGTGGGAAGAATACCAAATTTACAAACCCATCACTACGTGTACGTGTGGTTTGTGCACTTGTGGTGCCACATGACAACCATCCAAAGAACGAGAAGAAGAGAAGATTCATCAATTTGTGTTGGGACTTGATGAATCTAGGTTTGGAGGAGTTAGTACCAATATCATATCTATGGATCCTCTTCCAACTCTTGGTGAAGTATATTCGAGAATCATAAGAGAGGAGCATTCTTCTCGCAACAACGAGCAACATCGAGAGTCAGTTGGTCTGTTTACTCGACATGACCAGTCTGCTTCAGATGTCGCTGCCTACTTTGGGAAATCAGATGTGACTGCTTTAAACAGACCTGAATCCTCAATCATCAAACCCCGAGATTGTAACGTGCTCTGTTCGCATTGTGGACGAGCTGGGCATGAAAAACAGGAGTGTTGGCAGATCGTGGGGTTTCCTGATTGGTGGAAGGAACGAGAACGTCTTCAAAAGGCTAGTGGTCGTGGAGGAGGAGGACGAGGAGCAGGACGAGGAAGAGGACAAGCTTTTACAGCTCATGCCACAAGCTCACATTCCTCTGTTTTTCCTGACTTTACACCGGAACAAATAAAGGTTCTTCAACAAATGGTCACCGAAAAATCAAGCACCAATAACGTCGACAAGTTGTCGGGTAAGAGAGCTCTTGGTAATGTGATACTTGATACAGGGGCTTCTCACCACATGACGGGAAACCTTTCTCTATAACATAACATCAAAAATATTTCGCCATGTTCGGTGGGATTCGCAGATGGAAGTAACACATTTGCCTTGAGTATGGGAGTGTTCCCATTGTCTGACACGGTTTCGTTAACCGATGTCCTATACGTACCATCTTTAAATTGCACACTTATCTCAGTTGCTAAGTTCATAAAACAAACCAAGTGTGTAGCTTTGTTTACTGAGACCTTGTGCGTTTTGCGGGACCAATTTTCGAAGACTTTGATTGGAAGCGGTGAAGAGCGTGATGGGGTTTACTACTTTACGGATGTTGTTTCACCAAAGATACATAGCGTGGATGTTGTTTCTGACAAAGCGTTGTGGCATCGGCGATTGGGACATCCATCATTTTCTGTTCTTTCAACTTTGCCTATGTTTCTAGTTCTTCGAAATCTGCTACTCCAAGTCCTTGTGACATTTGTTTTAGAGCTAAGCAGACTAGAGAGGTTTTTCCAGAGAGTTTTAATAAAGCAAACGATTGTTTTTCTTTAATACATTGCGATGTTTGGGGGCCTTATCGGGTTCCATCTTCATGTGGAGCAGTTTACTTCTTGACTATTGTTGACGATTATTCAAGAGCGATGTGGACATATCTGCTTCTTCAAAAGTCAGAGGTACGAAATGTGTTGACAAACTTCATTGCATATGCAGAGAAACAATTTGGAAAAACAATAAAAATCGTTAGGAGTGACAACGGGACTGAATTTATGTGCCTCTCTTCTCACTTTAAGCAGCAGGGTATCATACATCAAACATCTTGTGTTGCGACGCCACAGCAGAATGGTAGAGTTGAGAGAAAACATCGCCACATTCTTAATGTTGCTAGGGCATTGTTGTTCCAAGCTAGCTTACCTATCAAGTTTTGGGGAGAAGCAATTCTTACTGCAGCATATCTCATCAATTGCACACCCTTTTCAGTTAACAATGGTCGTTCCCCATATGAAATTCTACACAACAGCAAGCCTCCCTACGATCAACTCCGAGTGTTTGGTTCAGCTTGTTATGTTCATCGTATGGCTCGAGACAAAGATAAATTTGGAGAAAGAAGTAGACTTTGCATTTTTGTTGGTTATGCTTATGGAAAGAAGGGATGGAAGGTTTATGATTTGGAGAAAAATGAATTTTTCATATCTCGTGTTGTTATTTTCCGGGAAGATGTTTTTCCATATGCAGCTGGTGATGTTAATTATGTGCATGTTTCTTCAATACAAGTCATTCCTGATGAAGACTGGCTGGTACCTCCGTCTATAGTTGTAAGGGGGAGCTCAGAGTCTCAAATCGACTCTGTTCCAGCAACTCAAGCGGCTCCTCAAATCGACTCTGTTCCAGCAACTCAAGCGGCTCCTCAAATCGACTCTGTTCCAGCAACTTTAGCGGCTCCTCAAAACGACTCTGTTCCAGCAAGTCCGGTTTTGCTTGAAAAATCCACGAGTTCGTCTCCTGTTACAATTACACCACCAGCTTCTCCGAAAATAAGAACATCGTCTTCTTCACCAACACTAGCGCCACTTGTTGATGTTTTAAAACCTGCAGATTCGCCTCATCCTATTGTGGAATTGCGTCGAAGCAAACGAGAACGACAGGAATCTGTTAGACTCAAAGATTATGTGGCTCATAAAGTAGTATGTTCTTCAGAAACCCATCACGCTCTGCCCATCACTGCCTCTCCATCATTGTCTTCGTCAACGGTCTAAGGTACGTTTTCATCTGAATATGAGTCTCTGTATTCGTTAACAGATTTTATCTCGGATGAACAATTCTCACTAGGACATCGTGCGTTTTTGGCTACCATTACAAAATCGGTTGAGCCTAAGCATTTCAAGGAAGCTGTTCAAATAAAAGTTTGGAATGATGCTATGATCAAGGAAGTTGATGCTCTTGAAATTAACAAGACGTGGGATTTGGTTGAGCTTCCTCGCGGAAAAATTGCACTTGGAAGTCAGTGGATTTACAAGACGAAATACAACTCGGATGGTACGATAGAACGGTATAAAGCTCGTCTAGTAGTCCTGGGTAATAATCAGATCGAGGGAGAGGATTACAAAGAAACTTCCGCCCCTGTCGTGAAAATGACTACGGTTTGTGCTCTTCTTCGACTCGTTGCTGCTAATCAATGGGAGGTATACCAAATGGATGTCCATAATGCATTTCTCCACGGAGACTTGGAAGAAGAGGTATACATGAAACTCCCTCCAGGCTTCCGTCATTCACACCCCGATAAAGTTTGTCGACTTAAAAAGTCTCTATACGGACTTTAACAGGCTCCACGTTGTTGGTTCAAGAAGTTGTCTGATTCGTTACTTCGATTCGGGTTTGTTCAATCATATGATGACTACTCTTTATTCTCTTACACTCGTGAAGGTATGGAGATCCGAGTTTTGATATATGTCGACGATCTCCTCATTTGCGGGAATGATAATTATATGCTTCAAAAGTTTAAAGAATATTTGAGTCGTTGCTTTGCAATGAAAGACTTGGGGAAACTCAAATATTTTTTGGGGATAGAGGTGAGAAGAGGACCAGAGGGTATTTTTCTGTCACAGCGCAAGTATGCTTTGGATATTGTGGCGGATTGTGGAACTCTCAGTGCTACAGCTGCTGCAACTCCTCTTGAACAAAACCATCACTTAGCTGATGACGATGGTCCCTTACTGGCTGAACCAAAGAAGTATCGAAGGCTGGTAGGACGCTTGATCTATCTCACTCACACACGACCCGAGTTAAGCTATTCGATACACGTTTTATTTCAATTCATGCAAGTTCCACGTGAGGCTCATTGGGATGCTGCTCTTCGTGTCGCTCGTTATCTAAAGGGAGCTCCTGGTAAAGGCATTTTGCTCAAAGCTAATCCGGATCTTACTCTTACTGTCTACTGCGATTCAGATTATAATTCTTGTCCTCTAACAAGGCGCTCTTTGAGTGCTTTTGTTGTTTTGCTTGGTGGCTCTCCTATTTCTTGGAGAACAAAGAAACAAGACACTGTCTCTCACTCTTCCGCTGAAGCTGAGTATCGCGCAATGTTTGTCGCTCTCCGTGAGATAAAATGACTTCGAAAACTCTTGACAGGATTGGGTATCAAACTCACTGCGCCAGCTCGTTTCTTTTGTGATAGTTAGGCTGTGATTCACATTGCGGCAAACCCAATGTTCCACGAACGCACCAAGCACATCGAATCAGACTGTCACTTTGTCCGAGATGCTGTCCGAGATGGACTTATCACTACTTGTCATATTGGCACTACGGAACAGCTAGCAGATGTCTTAACCAAGGCCCTTGGACGTGTTCAATTTCTTACCTTAATGTCCAAGTTGGGCATTCAAGACCACCATGCTCCAACTTGAGGGGGAGTATTGGAGGATAGATATGAATCTATATGAATTAGAATTTATGGTTTTAAATCCCTTTGTGATAAGGTTTGGGATACCTATATTTTAGGATCTGTGTTTATCTCCTGTGGAGCTCTCTTGTATGAATACGAACGTGAGTTCATCAATAAAAGCAAGCCATGATAACCAATTCTACAGGGAATTTTAATAAAATGTCAAATCTCTCAAATTCATTTTGTTTTGTGGGTACTTGAATTCAGCAAACGATTTGTCATTTAAAAAAAAAATCCTAAGCAATCAAAATTTATGGTTTTTAGCTAATTTGATTTGCGTGGCAACATTGTATTTACCGATTCTGTGCAAATTTGACTTAGGCCTTGTGAAACCCCAAACAAATAGGATGGCAAATAATGACAAGAAAACCTCATTTTGCTGTATGATTGATACATTTATTTTGCAAATGTCTTTGTAGTCAAACCCGACCATACAACTAAATATAAAATTTGATTGGATCAGAAACCATATATTCTCTCGCTGGACTCTTGTAAGAAAACTAAAGATAATCTAATACGATTCAGGTGAAAAAAACTAACATCACATTATTTTTGTATAAGTTAATATTGAACTATATATATATATATATATATATATATATATANT
>Ga0041059_1003545_pt1 | contig 10584 bp, 4 predicted proteins | sample AraColnosormetaG_FD_56232 | JGI IMG/M metagenome (GOLD analysis project Ga0041059, IMG submission 56232) | Arabidopsis roots microbial communities from North Carolina, USA - Col MF nosort | ecosystem: Host-associated > Plants > Roots > Unclassified | place: USA: North Carolina | collected 2013-09-02 | reverse complement strand
TTAAATTGGCATTGGTTTAGAGATTTTAGTTGGTTTAATTCAATTTTACAAAATTTGATGGGTTAATTGGATAAACCATTGAAACCATTAACCATTACAACCCAACTCATTTTACTCATCAAACCAATTGACTCATCAACTCATTTGACTCATCAACTCATTTGAGTCAAAATTTTCAACTCATTAGGGTTCATGGATTGAGTTGAGTTGAGTTGAGTTGACTCATTAATTTGGACCTTACAATTTGAGTTTTAGCTAGTTTTTATATGAGTTTGATGATTTTAGGAAAATTGATGTGATTTATTATAAAATATTTTAAAATTCTATATAAGACCATGAATTTCGATTTTGTTATTTTTAACTAAAGAACTTTCTCAAATCCTTCAAAATTAATAAGAATCAAATCTACCAATTATTTTCAATAACAATAGATTTTAAGATAGAATTTTAAATCTTTAGTTCAATAATACTAGATTTCATTAAAGTTTTTCAAATCCATAATCGAACAACATAGAATTTATAAATTTTACACAAATCACTTAAAATATTAGATTGAATACATTCTTATAAAAATCAAATCCATAAATTATTTTTAATAACAGTGAATTTAAAGGTAGATTTTTAAATTATTATTTTAATAACACTAGATTTCATTAGAATTTTCAAAATCCATAATTAAATAACATATACTTGTAAAATTTACGAAAGTCACTTTAAATACTAGATTGAATATACCTCTTTTAAATCAAAAACGATGAATGGATGGTAAATATACGGTTCACCCATACCCATTATAAACCGTCTTTTTCACACCTTCCATTCAACAAGAACTAATTGTTGCGTATTTGACCGATCGAAGCAAGAAGGAACGTTCTGTTTATTTTCTTTTTTGTTAAAAAAAAATCAGTATTTAAATCGTGATTTGTAGAAGAAGTATTATCATAATGCCTCTACACAAATCTGTAAGAATTGAGAGAGATAATTTATTTTAAAGAATCCCAAAGAAGCTTCAAAGACTCAAAAAGGAAAGTAACCAAGAAAAAGTCAATGGAGATGGACTCAACTACTACGATCAAACCGGAGACCCTATCCACCGTGAGTTCCTCACCTCCGGAGAAAATCCATCTCCGGCCAATGACTCTTTCCGACGTCGACGATTTCATGGTTTGGGCCACTGACTCAAACGTCACACGCTTTTGCACGTGGGAGCCTTACACTAGCCGAGAAGCCGCGATCGCGTACTTAAACGACGCTCTTTTGCCACACCCTTGGCTTAGAGCTATATGCTTAGATAACGACCGTCCGATTGGCTCGATCTCCGTAACGCCAGTCGATGAGATCAGAGGAGAGATTGGTTATGTCCTCGGAAGCAAGTATTGGGGGAAAGGGATCGCCACTGAAGCGGTGAGGCTTGTGGCGGGGGAGATATTCAAGGAGAAGCCAGAGATGCAGAGGCTTGAGGCACTTGTTGACGTTGACAATGTTGGATCTCAAAAGGTTCTTGAAAAAGTTGGGTTTGTGAAAGAAGGTGTGATGAGGAAATTTATGTATCTTAAAGGAAATGTTAGAGATATGGTCATGTTTAGTTTCTTGCCTTCTGATTCGTTGCACTGATCTGATTTGAATTAACAAATATCAAATATATATATTAAGTTTGTTTGATGTCGAAATTTATATTTTGCTTAGTTTGTAAAAATCACATGTATAATTTGATGTGATGCTCTATCTTTCTTCTTCTTATGTAATTGTTAGTTGTAACCTTATATATTAACTATTTCATACAAAAGTTATTTTTTATAATTTGAGAGTAATGTATTTACTATTTACCATGTTCACTTCACCAAATAAAACAAAGCTTCACTATCTCAGAAAAAATGTAAGTTTATATTGAAAATTAAAAGTACAAAATGAAACATGATATATATATATATATTTTCTTTTTGAATCTAAACATGAAATATTTTATACAATAAAAAGATAGTGTGATAGCTAGTTTTACAGCGATAGATGAATGGAATTCTGATAACATTCGATTAATTAATCTTTAGCTAAATTACTTAATCATACAACATGTTGAGTGACTTGATTCTTGAGTTGATTTTGACAGTATATAACAAACGATTACGATCATTTGCACCACAAATATTAACAGTATTAAAATATTTAATCCATTTAGAATAACTTGAGAAACAGTTAAATCCTTTTTGGGAATCAGACCACACACGATTTGACACGTGGCATTGTGGGCATCCAACTGGAAGCAACACATTAAGTTCCGAAACCAGAACAATACTTTGTTTGGCAACCAAGTAAGTGTCGAAAGTCCAAGGTCAAATATAGACAATTATCCACTCACACGATGACACCTCATCTTATGTCGTATATTTAACACTAAATACACTTATCTATAGCAAATGGTAATATTTAGTGTTTTTTTAGTCAAAAGCAATAAGGGAGAATCTCAAAGTTTTTCAAGATCGCGATGTGTATAAAGACATCGCTTAGACGTAGTGATATGATATCTAAAACAATCACTAATCCTAAATGGAGATGGACTCAGAAGAAACTAATCCAATAATGAGCTCTTCGCCTCCGGGAAGAATATCTCTCCGGCCGATGACTCTTTCCGACGTCGATGACTACATGGTTTGGGCCACAGATCCTAAAGTGGCTCGATTTTGCACTTGGGAGCCTTGCACGAGCCGAGACGAAGCTATCAAATACATAACCGATCGTGTCCTGACACACCCTTGGCTCCGAGCCATCTGCTTAGAAGACGACCGTCCAATCGGCTACATCTTGATCATGGCGGTTGATAACATCAGAAAAGAGATTGGTTATGTCCTAGCGAGAAAGTATTGGGGAAAAGGGTTTGCCACGGAAGCAGTGAGGCTAGTGACCGCGGAGGTATTCGAGGAATTTCCAGAGATTGAAAGGCTTGAGGCACTTGTTGATGTGGACAATGTTGGATCTCAAAGGGTTCTTGAAAAAGTTGGGTTTACTAGAGAAGGTGTGATGAGGAAGTTTATATGTATCAAGGGAAGTGTAAGAGACACTGTTATGTTTAGTTTCTTGTCTACTGATACTTTGAAGTAATTAATCAACAAAAAGATTAATTAGCAATTCTACATATATATGTTGGATTTAGTGTATGATTCATATACGTAATACATGATGTAAACACTCTGTTTTTCATTTGCCAAAAAAATCTATAAATCCTACATTGTAAATTACGAAACAATTAAAGTCAGTGCATGAGACAGAAGTGAGGTTAGAGGGATCATCCGATTACAAATTGATAGGTAGAGAAGAGTTTTAAAAATCAAAGGTTAATAGAAGCGTATAAACGAATAATGTAGAATGTAAATAAAACAATGGGATTCGTCCTGTATCCATAAAAAGGTTCACATACTCATCCAACAAGCAAAAGAAAAAAAAAGCAAAACATCCCATGGTCCTTGGGATGAGAACTTAAGAGCCAGACCAGCTTTGTTAAAATAACACAGGATATTAAAAGTATTTGTAAAATTTGAATTATGAATTTATGTAATTCAACAAATTTACTATAAGTAGTACGTAATTAATTTATTATGATTTCTCCATATTTCTTAAATTAAAGTAAACAATCTTTAGATTCCCCTGAGTTTCTTCTTCTTGTTGGAAAAATGAAGTTTACTCGTGCGTAATTCGTTAAGAGAGAAGCCCATGTGGCCCAAATTTAGGGCCCGTGTAGTGGAGGTTTCGTTATAAAGAATCTAGTGAGAAGTGAAGTGAGCAATTTCTTTTCTTTTTTTTTTGTTATGAAGAAAATAATCTGGAAATAAGAAATTACAAGAAAAAATGGATTTTTTTGGGTAAAAAAAAGAAGAAGAAATCAATCATCACTGTGCTTGTGTGAGGCTAATTTCGTTTCCCACTTTCAAAGGACTAAATATATTACTAATACAATTTATTTTAACTTCTGTGGTAGAACTAAAATATATTTGGCCTATAGATACACATGCATATCAAAAAAAGTTATTTTTAGGTTATGTGAATAAAGACTCCACTCCGTTCAATATGTCTGACCAGTCAGTCCATATAGGATATACGCATATAGTATGAAACAATTTATTAGTATTTGAAATCACTATGTAAGTATGTGATATTTTCTGTTAACCAACAAAAAAATTAGATTCATTTACTAACTAGCTCACTAAACATATGTTTTTAGGAATTAAAAATAATCTTAGCTCCAAAATTCGATAAGACTATATAGATATTTTACCTTTAAATAGGTACAAATTTGGAATGAACCGCAACATTTATCGAATTAGATAAAATATCAGAATGTCCACTCCTGTAAATCATAGCTGATGGACTTTAATTTTAATAGGATTGGAGTAATAGTTAAAGGTATTTAAGTAAATCATTTCGATATACACTTCTTGTTCTGGACCACATATTCCATTCCATTTTTATTTATTTGTTAATGTTAGGTAAAAATAGGGGTTTTCATGAAAAAAAAAATAGAGCTGATCATTGTCTCACTTCACATTGTACAAGAATGTTTTTATTTTATTTTTAATTTGGGTTTAAAATAAATAACCCAAAAAAAAAGGGAATTTAGAAGTGTTGTTGTAATCACGAAAGCTGAAACAAGAGAAAGCATGAGCAAATAGGAAAAAGAGAAAAGCATGAGATTACACAATACACTCTCTGCACTTTCATACTCTTTTTCAATCATTTCATTCTACATTCACATCTTTACACTATTCTCTCTCTTACCTTTAATATTTCAAAACATAATATACAAATTTCATCTGATTAAATTACAGCTTATATACTCAAACTAATGATTGAAAATTATTAAACCTTTTGCACGCAGTGCTACAAAAAATAATGCAAAGGTATTTGAATGTTGATATTTTGACTAATTGCTTACAATTATAACTCTTTATGAGATTGCAGAAAAAATAAAACTAATCATTGAATTTCTGTATTCCAATACATAGAATCAGAGAATGAGTGAGCTTCGAGGTTATCAAGAAGCCCTAACTTTTTCAGTACAAAGATCATCACAAGACGTTATCTTTTTATTCTTTTCACTTTTCCTTTGTAAGAAAACTATCATAATGAATGAAATAATTGCTTTTGCTGTATAGTATTTTTGTTACACTTATTAAACGGCTAAATCTTACTTATACAACAAGCATTACACTATCATTGTCTCGGGAACACACTTCAATTTACAATAATAATATTATCAAAAACTATCCCTAAAAAGACTGATGAAGAACTAAAAAAAACCTTCCATCTGTCAGTTTAATAATCCTGCACAAAAACAAGTTTTATTAAACTGTTGTTACCTTATGAGTAGAATCAAACTGAATTAAATTGTGATTACAAATTAATTATTACCTACACTGTAAAATTTACTTTTAACTCCTACTCCTGACATGATAAATGAAAGAACCGGTTTGATATGCGAAATTCTATTAACCAAGACAAAATTACAATCCTTTATACACCTGTAAACCGGAAATTCAACCGTTAAAATCAATCGAAACCGAACCGGAAACAGACATAGGAAGAGAAGTTGGACCAACCTGTTATTTGTTTCCTTTGTGTTAAAAGGAGCAATGAAATGTCTCCATCATCCACTCCTCAAGGCTTCAACATTCGAACAAAAAAAACTTTAATTGACCTGACAAAAGCCGAAACAAATTATATACCATAAGTGATATTAATATGATGAAGAATCATATACAATTATAACTCTTTATGAGATTTCAGAAAAAAAAGATCACACAACAAATCTTGGTGTCAAGAAATCTTCCATCATTAATATTATTGCTGATGATGATGCAGAGACAATATCTTATCACATTTTCGAATCGAAAACACGAAAACAGATCGCTTTAACGGGTCCATTTTTATCCAAATCAATGTGATGTGCCTTAAATGATATGAGAGGAACGTGTGGATTATACTTTTCTTGGCTGATACATAATAAATGCAGACCTGTCTCATTGGACTTAAGTCTCTATTTTGAGTTTCAGGACCACAACTATTACTACTAGTCTACTCCTACTAATGGACTACATTGGCTTTGATCAATGTCACTGACACTACATTCTATCTGCTATCTCCTAATTTTATGGTTAGAATTATAAATCTTATGAAAAGGAGATGTTACCGTAAAGAAGAAGGCTTTTCAATTTTCTTTTAGAAAAATGTTAGCTCGGTGTATCCGCGGGCGTAAGGTAAGAGTTCTTCAGCTTCGACCCGTGCAGTGGAGTGACTATTGGTTCGCTTTGATCTCTTGTGATTTGACTCAACCTCTGCGCTGAATATGCCATAAACCGGTCTATGATCAGAAAACCGTGACTCCCCTCTTACATAAGATAACTGATGTAGTCCTTCTCCATGCCATAGTATTCGATCACACCTTTAGTAACATAACCAAAAAATACCATTTTTAGATCATTACTTGGTTCTTGTTTATTATTCTGATTGCAAGAAACTTACCAAGCAGGAGTACGACGTTTCTCCTTTGGATGCAAATCACCTCCTGCATATCTATCCGAGTTATTTGAGTATTTGTAAGTTGGTGGGAAGTATATCTTTCCTTCGTTCCATCCTTTAAACACATGTCCTCGTTTCTGCTCTATCCGTAACTGCAGTGAAAACGTTTTCAAATGTTTTGGATTAGACCATTCTATAAAGTAAAAGTAATGTGAAACTCTATAGTCTCTATTGCTTTATTTGTCTACTACGTATACCTGATCGTTCTCTAGTAATGCCCTCCAGTTTTGCATCTCGACAAGTGCTTTTGCGGATCGGTAAGAGAGTGCTATTCGGTAGTTCAGATCCCCGAGCCATATTACCCGACTAAATCAAATGGAAACAAAGACAAATGAGAAATGTAACAAATCATGAATCTTAAGCAAATGATTCGATTCTTGTCATTTCTTGATGTTCGGTCTTACTCATGCTGAAGGATATTCTCAGGGGACTTCTCGTCCGCAGAACTCTGGACTCGAGGAAACCTTGTTTTCTTGAGTATCTCCATGACATCGGAGTTTCTCCTTAGCTCATCACCTTCTTTTTGTCCCGAGGTCAAATGGGTGCACACAAAGCAGAAGCTTGTTTGATGAAGCAACATACTAATTGAGATTGATCCCTACAAGAACCACAGAAGCACATTATAGCAATGCACTAACTAACCAACTAAGTCAAGCGGTAACAAACATAAGATTTTTTACCTTATTTCCGAGATAACCCATTAATCCTCTACCAACACAAGATACTTTCATGTTCTTGACGTGTTCTCGTAACTCGCTTTTCACCCAAATGGTTAAAAAGATACCAACCATCTGTTTACTTGCGACCAAACAGTACTGCGATGAGTTCCACGGGGTTCTGTAACCGTTTTCGTTTGCTGCAGAACCAAGAAATGACCCCGGTGAATTCAAAAATGTGCTTGGAGAATCCCCTGGGCCGTTATCATCATCCGAGGAGCCCCACCTGGAAACATCACTAGGCCGAGAATAGTTACTCGGCCTAGAGTAATAATCACTCGGTCTAGAGTAATCACTAGGCCTTCTTGAGTAATCACTAGGCCTGTGACCACACCTGAAGCTCGGGTCAAAATCACTTGGTCTATGACTGAAGAATACGCGATCACACACGCTGAAACGACGGTCAAGCCGTGGTTGTGAGATCGAAGGGTCATTCTCCTCCATACTCCATACGCTCGGCGTCTGGAAAGATCTTCTGTTGAAGAAAGTCTCGTTCTTTTGCCTTGAAGATCCTGAGAAGTCAGCATCAATCTCTGCAATGGGGACAGGAATAGGCGATGGAGTATGGCATGCACTGCTTGCTCCGGGAAGGTTATTGAGCGTTTTCCTGATGAGTGAATGCCATTTCTTAGCAGGACCATTGTCTTCAGCTCCAAGAACATTACCAGCATTAAGAGGAACAATCTCTTGGAACCTAAAAGAACACACAAGATAAGTAAGAACAAAAAGAGACATTCTTGAAAAGAAGATGTAAAATGGAAACACACCCGAGAACGTATATATCTGCAGGAGCTGAAGAATGAAGCCATTCGTCGAGGTTTAAATCTTCAGGAGGAGAGCGTCCAGCAACGTTCCATGTAGCTACGAAGATGCTGTTCTCAAGAATCACCAACATGAGATTCTACTAAAATAAGTCACATATGTGTGTGTGTGTGTGTGTGTGATTGTGTTCATATATATGTTACCTGTGGTTTTGGACATCAATGATTCTGGGATTTTCATAGTTCATTTTCCTTTGTCTAGCTTGCTGCTCCCAGTTCTTATTGAGTTTTTCTGTGAAACTCAGAAATCATGAGACCAAAGAAGAAAACTCTCTCATAGAGAATTTGATCATATTGGTAAATGATTATATACCAGTTTTGCTCTTCTTGATTGTGCAGGGCTCTCTCTCTGAGAAGCTGTTTCTGTGCTCAACTTCAACTCCTTATTGAATAAAAGATCAGAATTTGAAATCAGTACATAACAAGCCAATTGCTAATTCTTTAATTTCCACAGAGAAGAGTGGTTAAAGCAAAAGAAACAGTAACTGTCAATTGACCCCAAAAGAAAAGAAAGAAAGTGAAACTGAGATGTTTTGTTTTCTCAGAAAAGACAAAATATTACAAATTAAAGCTCTGCAGAACAGAACAAAGAAACAAAATTTTGACAAGAAGTAGACTTTTGGTTACCTTGAGGAAGAGAAACATCTGCTTGAAACTTTTCAGTTTTGCTTTTGATGTTGAACCATTTCCTCACCATCTTCTTGGACCATGACAACTTCATTGAAGCATAAAAAAAAAGAAGGTAAATGAAACTGTTCATCTGTAAAATTCATGAAAGATGGCAAAGAATTGAAGAAACATAAAAACAAACCTTGCTTTTCTTGGTTTTATCGTCTCTCATTCTTGCTCTTATTTGATTCACTGTTTGTTCTTGAGACTCAATCCATCCAAAAAAAAGAAGACAATAGAGATCAAATCAACTAATTTGGGGTTTTTAGTTGAATCACTGTTTAAAAAGAATTGACAAGATTTGGCTTCTTTCTTGTCCTTTGATTGAATCAGACAGAAGCTAAAGTAAAGACAAGTTGGATTAGGATTAAAGTGTTTTGTGTCTCTCTACTAATGCTCTCAGGGACAGGAATTAGGAAATGGGTATAGTGTTTTGAGACAAATGAGAAGTGAAGATTGGTTTTCAGAATAAGAAGGAAAAAAGTTGTTGGAAGAGACAAGAGTTCTTGAAGGAGGAGGCAAAGAAGACAATGAGAAAGATTTTGGAGAGAGAGGAAACAAACAAAAGTGTGATTTGAAGAGAGAGTGGTGGTTTAAGCTTTTCTACTTAGGTCCTGAATCTTCTTCTTCTTCTATGAAAGAGAAAGAGAAAGAGAAAGAGAAAGAGAGAGAGTGAGTGAGCGAGCCTCGTTCTCAGTGAAACGGCAAAGTAAAAGCAGAGGATTTTGAACAGAATAAAGCGCAGAGAGAGAGAGAGAGAATGAGAATGAGCTTATTATAAGGAACCTTCAATTCTTAGATTAATCAGTAATCACTTTTTTTTTTTTTGGCTGAGTCTAAAATATTAATTAGTCAAAAAAAGTTTTTTGATTTGATTAGAAGAAATTAAGGGAGGCTTATTCAATTGTTTTTGTTGTCTTTCCTATTGGTAATGGTTTGAATAATTAAATATTGTCCTTAACGATTTTGTGCTTCTTGGTCATAAACTCATAAAATATCCCTATTTTAAAATTTTGATTAGTAGTATTTCATTTTCATATGAATCGTCTTAAAAATATGCTACTTGTTCATGTTTTAGTGATTTCTTTATTTTCATCACTCACAACATTGATAATTTTTTTTTACGTTTTTGATAAATGATTATTTTGAAAATATGTATATTTCGTATTTGTATTTCTTGTCGTATATCCTTGTATACATGCTTAGGGCAATGTTTTATATAGGCCTACATCTCTTATAATATAAATCATTGGAAATCCACAGAAATTTCCATATGTACTTCCATTTTCTTATAAAACATCTTGTCTAGGTTAATAATACACTATTATATTTTAATTTTTAAATAATGATTCTGAACAAAATATAAAAGCAATAGTAATTATGTTTGATGTGATTATAAAACTAATACTAAATAACTAATAAATTTATTTTGAATTAACTCCTTCATAATCAACTTAAGAATATGAGTGATGCTAGGGAATCGAGAGGTCTGTGTCTGTGTCTTTGTATCATTAATAGGTCGAAGAAAACCTATAAGGTAACAAGATCATGACGGATATTAAATCATTAGACCAAACACACACGCAAATTAACAATCATTTTGAAAGTTTTCAGTTTGTAAATGCTAAACGATGTGATCAACGTCTATAACCAAATGAGCATTACATAGCCTTCCATTCAACAACAACTATAGAAAAGAGGATTAATTCCACACAACTATACACAAGCATAAAGCAATTAACTAATTATATAATACTCACATATATATATATATATATATATATATATACATGTGTGTGTGAACTGTGAAA
>Ga0041059_1003544_pt1 | contig 10585 bp, 6 predicted proteins | sample AraColnosormetaG_FD_56232 | JGI IMG/M metagenome (GOLD analysis project Ga0041059, IMG submission 56232) | Arabidopsis roots microbial communities from North Carolina, USA - Col MF nosort | ecosystem: Host-associated > Plants > Roots > Unclassified | place: USA: North Carolina | collected 2013-09-02 | reverse complement strand
AAGGAACGTGACAATCCTAACCAAACGAAAAAAAAAAAAAGGCTATCCAGCGTGCGACCAACGCCATGGCATGTGGCGACAAAAGGGTTGTGTTGTTTTCTTTTGCTTAATTAAAACCACATGTGGTATCCCGAAAGTACCCTCATACTCTATGCAATATTTACGAGTCATTGCCACTACTGGCTAAACGTGTTCTATTTTGAGCGGATGACATCATGCCTTCCAGTCAGGGACCCTCTCTTTCAACCTTGGATTTTCATTTCTTTTTAGTATTTTTTTTATTTCCTTTCTAAATAATTATAATAACAAATTCCAATATGTTTTTTTTTTTTGATAAAGTGAAAAGAACAAACCCATAATATAATATCATTGAACGTACGACTTTACTTATCATATGATAAGTAATGTGTCTGTAGATTATTTAATTTTACCTATTTTGTACTACTTATGTTTGATCGTTTTCTGTCATTTACTCATTTTTCAACTGCTTTTTACGATTCTATTAACTCTTTTGTTGTGTCGTTTTTTTTTTGTTACTGTATTTATTTTCTTTAAATGAACATTCACTCTAGATATATACATGTATGGTTTTTGTATACTTCAATTTGCAAAAAAGTTAATTGTTTTGTTATTTTAAATCTTCTTTTGGAAGAAAATATGGCTAGGAAAAATATGTAAATCAGCCGCTCCAAATCAAATCCTTTGACTTGTTTATTTTTTCTAATATCAAAACGGGCCCATTAGGTAGAATGTGGGAATGGGCTTTAGCATTTTGTCGTGTTGTGTCAAAAGCGCGTGGCTGTCACACACCAGTAACGCTCTGTCGAAAGATAACACTTCTGAGTCTACCCGAAGGTCCGCTATTCTCTCTTCCTTATCTCTCTAGCATAATAAATTACCCCTACTATTCAATGCATTTGGACATCCCCCAGTAGATTCAACACATAGTACCGCAATATTGACAAAATTAAACTTATAATAATTAAATTAGTGGAGTTTTTTAACAGACGGTTCAACGAGGGTTTTTGCGGGTGTTAAAATCCGAAATATTAATCAACTACTACTAGTAAATTAAAAAGAAAAAGTCAAGGTTAAAACGTTAGGGAAATGAGGAACGGGTCCTACTTTGATGATGGATGAGCTGAGAAACCAAAAAAAAAACGATGTTAATTTTACAAGATAGGTCCTATAATGTTAGTATGTTACCTTCTGGCCGAAACAAAAAGGTCGTATAATGTTACCTTTTGGTCTATCTCTTGGATTTAACAAATCAGAACCATGAATCTTTCGATGATGGGACCAAAACAGTAGATATCAGCCGTTGTTTTGTCCCCATACAACTTGTGTTTTTTATTTTACAGTCGTAGGAGTTCATTGGACATAAAAACTTTAAAGCTATAGTATTTTGTGTTTCTCATGTAATACCTACAAAAGTAGAATAAAGCGTTTATCTTTAACGGAAAAAAACATATAACGAAATGAATTTGTCGTAATTTGAATGAAAGTATGTTTATGATAAAATAACATCCTCTAACTCTATAGACGGACAAATTAATATGAAATGAATACTTGCTTTTTATTTTGACACGTCTCTCTTGTTTTGTATTTTTTCTCACAGGATATTTTAAAAGACCTGACCATTAATTGCTGATTTGCTTATAAGTAACAAACAACATTTCATTGTCACAGTTAGTCTAAAGTTACATGATGACAAGATATTGTTATGGTAAACCTTCTAACAAAAAAGAAGAAGATATTTTCTTATCGTAACGTGGCGATGTTGATTAATTTGTTGAATTAATATTTGTATTTCTTGTTTTAACTAATGCAAATCAACCCCAAAAAAGAAAAGAAAGGGGATCAAAAGGAGAACACGCTAAGGTATATGATTCGCGTGTCTATATGAGGCTTTCCTAATTTTGTCGTCATCTATTTTGTCTTTTTGGTGCGTGTGCTCACATTTTCCACTCCTTACTTTGAATAAAACTTTCGCACATTAATTGTTTTCTTCCACTATCGTTTGGGAAGCGAAATAATACCGAACTCGGTTAATCAGGCTTTGGAAGAAACACTTATATTCGACAAGTCAATATATATTTTTTGAAAACCGCTCGTATTGAGGTTTTGAATCTGAAAATAAAGAATTAAATGGGGTTACAAATACATAATCGTATATAAAAAAGTATGAAGATGTAGAAAACCAATGTACAATTAATCACTTTTCCCAATACTATCAGAATTGTAAGCATGATAATTCAATGAAGATATGCTTATCTCTAGTTCCCTTACAAAAATAATTTCAAAAAATTTGAAATGGACAGATTGATGTGTTTAAACGAGCTCTTAACCCCAAATCTTCCCCACTAATGTGTTTGAATTTTCATTTTTATAATGTTTTTTGGGATAAATTTTCAAAAGTGAAAGAAGACGACAAAAAGTATTTTGTTTGCTGTCCGCTCTTAATTTGTCGTTTTTTGGTCCTGAAAAGCAGCCGTCCAACATCGAAAGCTTTGGGCTTTCTTTAAGACAGAAGCTGCAACAATCCAGCTTTTATTATTACCTGAGTTATATCTATTGAACCCGACAAGATCATAACAAATGGGGATGTAGCTCAAATGGTAGAGCGCTCGCTTTGCATGCGAGAGGCACGGGGTTCGATCCCCCGCATCTCCAATTTGCTTTTTAACTTAGTTTTTATTTTAAGGTTGTAGAATTCTGTATTTTTAAGATTCCTTAAGTTCCACGCCAACAAATTTCAAGAGGGGATGTAGCTCAAATGGTAGAGCGCTCGCTTTGCATGCGAGAGGCACGGGGTTCGATCCCCCGCATCTCCACCACTTTTGTTTTTAATACACCAACTTACAACTTACAACTTATCTGCGAGTGGTACTAGTAAATGTTTCATTGAACTTGAACAGGATAATCCAATAAAAACTATCATTTAAGACCTTAACTTCTCTGAAATATTTCTTCTTTTTATTCTTCCATATGCAAAGATAATTTAAAGGAAGAAGTAACAGCTGTACACAAATCTAAAGGAGAGAATATGAACACACAGACTTGTAAAACTTAAGAAGTATTGGCCATGGAGTCGATGAGCAACTCATATCCCTCAGGGACATGAGACTGTAGACGGACGCATTCAGCCAACGCAGGGACGTCGGATGATACGTCTAGAAACTGAGCCACAAAGAGAAGCAGATGAAAATCAGAGATCCTCTTCACGAATGGGAGGCTCCTTGCTCGCTCCATATGCGTTTTCAAAGCCCGCATTGTTGTTTGAGTGTTCCTGTTCTCTATCGGGAAGGTACACGACAACGGTCCCTGGCAACCAAATACACAATTATACATCAAAACAATCATCTATATTCATAAGATTCAAATGTAAATAACACTTGTTCTTCCTAGCTAAGGCTACTCAAGCTCTTCATTCATACAGAAAATAGCAGAGACCGAAAAACTCACAACTTATCATCCTTTGATTCCTATCACTAGTTCCTCAATCAATCAGTCGCCAATGTTCTGATCCTAATCTATTAAACGATTCCCTCCTAAATTGTAAAAGAGTAATGGTTCCATAAGCTAAAAGGGTACAAAAACGAACCTGATGATCCAAGATCTTGACGAGAACAAGGAAGAAATCATTATCGACTTCTTTAACATCCTTGACTCCAACAACAACCTCTTTCTTCAACTTGGAGAGCTTGGGATCATCCTCAGGTCCAATCTCAGTCTCGAACCATCCTTCCTTAAACAACCTAACGCACATATCACTCATCTGAAACGGCTCAAAGTGAACATCAGCACCACCATCCTCATTGATCTCAAGCTTCACAACAGCAGTGACCCACTCCTTCAATTCGCTCTCAGCGTGAAGCTGAGCCGCAAGCAACACCTCAACGTTAGACAAAGTGTACTCCTTCTTGTCCTGAGTCACAGTCTGGTTGAATATAAACCCAACTCTCCTCATCCCTAACCCTAAAGCAATAGCATCAACACGTTTCTCTTCCTCAGAGTCTCTCATCAGAATCAGATTATCCTCCATCCCTTGCTGCGGTGGCTCGTAGATGAAATTCACCTCAACCTGACCATCCTCAGAGACGTTCCCGTACATGAATCCACCGCGTTTGACAGCGAAGGCAAGCGACTCGTTGACGAAATGCTGAAACGCATTGGCGCAATCGCGATCGAACGAGACGGAATCGCAGTGAGCCTTCTCCTGGCGACCGACGCGCATCTGTCGAGCGATTAGATCTTCGACGGTCATCTTCCTCCCGAAGGAACCAGCAGGCGTTACAGCAGGACCACCACGAATCGTACGCTCACCTTCGTAAGCAAGGTAGACCATAGAGCCGTGAGCTAGATTGAGAGACGAGATTCGGAGGTTAGGATCGGCCATGTCGGTGAACGCTAGGAAATCAGAAGGGCTCTTAGCGAGGAGAAGGTTTCTATTGGTGGATAAGGTTTGGTTGTGGATAGGGATCTGAAGCTGATCTTGGATTAGGGTTTTGAGTTGGGAGACTGTGATATGAGGTCCATCTACACTCACTCTCTCCAATCCATCTCTGCTTCGGACTCTGAGCATCGTCATCCTCGTTCGTTCAAAAACCCAGCATTTTTGAGGAACAAGAACAAAACAGATTCGAGGAAATCTCGAAACCTGCTTGAAGAATTTATAAGACAACAAAGAGAGGATAGAGAACAAATACTTGACGTATGGATTTTTTGGAAGGTATATATGAGTTTCTTCTTCCGATGGGAAACGAAAAAGCTCTGAGATTCGAACAAAGTAGTTTCCCAGTTTAAGGAAGAATCGATAAGCCCCAGAAGACACCAAAACAAAAAAAAAAAAACTAAAGGGACGATGATTGCCCAAACGGTGACGTTTAGTGAAGCGAGAGTAAACGGTGACCCACTTAGCTATAATGGGCTTTTACTAATATGGTCGATTGCTTTTCTTGTCTTTTAAATTTTAGCCGGAAACTAGTACTACTAGTGTACTACCGGACTATATTATACAGTGAACGATGGCCCTTATCAACAACTTTTCAAATCTGATGACCACAAACATCAATATGCTCTATAAGTCGAGAAATTACATACATATAATAACAGAGGAATTTTAATCAATACATTCAAACACATAATCGATTATAACTTAATGTAGAATAACATAGAAAATAATAATATCATTTTTGTTCCGAACATAAAATAGACTATTAAGAAGCCAAACAAGCTTCCCAAAACATTCGATTTTTTTCAATCTCACTCATCAACCTCTCGTCATTTCCCGTCGAAGATGAATCAACTGTCAGATTTTCGCCGTCTCTCCTCTCTGGCCACTTCCGATAACTATTCACCTCTCCATCTTCGTCAACGTGACCTTCATTTTCTCCGGCGACGTCAGCTACTTCTTCAACCGTGTCAAAATCCGTTGACCTACTCATCCTCTGACTCGTTGACATCTCGCACCTGCATGACTCAGCATCTTCACCGCAATCGTCACAACCTTTCACATCATCGCCATCGTGTCCACGTTCCTGATGGGTCGTCTCGGAATCTGCAGATGCTTCGAAGAACAAAAATGTTGACACTTCAACGACGTTGTTCTTTGTCATGTTCATTATTTGATGTTTTTTTGTTTCCTGGAAAATGATAAAAAAAAAAACACAAGCACAAAACGCAAATAAATCTCTCTTTTACATGTATATATACATGAGAAGAGATAACGTTGCTAAATCAGATTTCTTGGGAGCTTTAATAAAGAAATTATATTTAATTATAATATAATCCAAAAAGACAGAGAGATTGTATGCAACTTATGTGGAATTCGCATTCTAGAAGGTGTGAATTTTTATATAAATAGTAATGGTTTATTACTTTATTAGTTACTAGTTATATAGTAAATCATAATAATGGAAAGTGAAAACATTAGAATAAGATTGGTAATGTTAAATTTTGTTATTTCATGCTCTATGGTCTTATATTTTGTTAACCCATTCGGATAACCAAATTAATCTAATATATATTAAAATTAAAATGATCATAGGCATATATACTTGAAAGTTATCTTAGCAATTTGAATAGTATTTTCAGGTTTTTATTAACTAGTATTCCTAACAAAACAATGATCCAACATTCTTCTTAAAATTGGGTTTGCTTTTATTGTTTATTTGATTGCATAAAGAGTGAATGACCAAACATCATTTAGGTACGTCCAAGTGTCGAAGATATGAGTGTTAGCTTGTCTCATGCCATAATAATGTAGCACCACTCATCAGGTTATCATAAACCACATAATCCAATCCATTCATTTATTTAATAATACAAACATACTTTACGTGCATGCATAAATTACAAGCGTTACATTGTGAGCCTATACACGAACCCGACAATTGTGATTTGGTAGTTAACGGCTATGCGGAGAAAATTGGAGAAGCTACCAATTTTGAAAAAGTCCAATCTTTTCGTAAAGTTTTTTTTTTATCACTGGGCTTATGCTTTACACGCAAACCCTAACGGGCTTTCATGAGGCCCGTGTTATAATACATAGGAAGGAAACTATCATTGTAATAGACAGATGACACAAAATCGAAGAGAGCTAATTAGGTAATACGTGAAGTGATATGATACTAGAATAGATGGGGATGATACGAGATGAGTGGTCCAATTTACATGAAAAATTAAATGGTCCAAAAAGGAAAGGCTGAGAAAATTACATAGTGTGTGTCTCTTGGAGGACCACATTCCTCGATCACGCCATTTATTGAATCAAATCTATATAATTATTCAGACAAATATATTTCAAAATTAAATGCTTAAAGCTACTACTGTATAATATTTTCCAAACGAAATTGATAGTTCAGTAGCAGCAAAAGTATGAAGAAAAAAAAAACATAGATAAAACTGGTCCCATAAAACTTTACAATAATGGCAAATGCTGTTGCTCTCTTTGCTCCTTGATAATCTTCCAAACCATGCAATGATGCAATCAAATTATGTATGGTTTATAGGTATTTCATACTCTTCATGTCGTATCAACGTGATTAGTGATCCTGAATTTTTATATTTCCCCCTTCATTTACGCTGTAGCAAACGTGGTAAATGCATTTCGTGTAACTTCAAATTTTATGTTATGTTATGTTTTTTTTTGGTTCAAATTAGTGTTATGTTGTGTTTAATTTCATCTATTCCCCTGGCATTTAGATGTATGGTAAACGCATGATCGTGCAACTTCAATTTTTTATTGTTATGTTGTGTTTGTTCTCAGATATACTCTGCTTCCTTATCTGTTTCCCCACCCTATACTCATTTTGGGTAGTTTGAAGTCTGCTATATTTCAAGTGTTCTCCAGTTAAATAGTCGACTTCCATTGATCCTTATTCCATAGAAACGTATGTACTGTATACGTATATGCCGGTATACGTGGCTCACCGGCACGTATCAAACACCTAATATAAGTTGCGTTCGTATAGTACATGTGAAAGCGAGAATTATTGAATCAATACATTAACGAAAATTTCAAGAAAGGGGTCAAGTTTCATGGTTTCCATCGACCATATCATTTATAAATAAGATTATGTTAGAAGATTAAAGAAATGTGTCAAGTTTCTTGGTTTTTAACTTTTAAATTCATCAAGAAATGATTATTTTATCAAACTATTTTGAGTCAGATCTTATATTTAGACCGGTAGTAAATCATATTTGACTATTTCACTTTGATTGAACAAATAGAGTTTCAATAGCTAGTATATATAATTTATGGATCTTTTTAATAATAAATCAATTGACAATAAATAAATTTCACTCATAACTATTAGATGTTAGTATTACTTTTGATATAATATCCAAAAAAATATTATTGCAATGGATTCAACATGTATTTTGATTGATATTATGATATATATGGTCCCCATGTATTAATACAATAGATTTCAATGTTTTCTAAATCTAAAACGATAATAAATATATAATTTAAGTATTAAAAATATTTTTTTTTCTTTTATGATAGGATTCATAATGATAATAAAGTTATAAAATAAGACTGTGACCATGTAGCCCATCAACATTTATAGTAGTAGATGACCTTGCTCATAGATCACAATCAATAAAGAATCAATTTTTATTTTTTTTGCGTGTGTGTGTTTTAAGTTTTTTTTTTTTTTGGAACAACAATGTATGTGTGAGAAATACCTAATTTATATGGTTTGAGTCACAATTTTTATTTTATTTAAAATTTTCCTAATGATATGCGAATTCATATCAAATTTTCATTTTACATGATTATAATATATAACTTACAAGTTAATTCTAATATGACCACGTCGGCAAACGCAAGCTGTTCATTGTAAACGTTTTGCATGTAAGAAGATAGATTTGTAAATATGGTTTATTAATTTTGTAAACAGGTTGATGTCATTTAGTGGAATCCAAAAAATTTCATGAAACTTACACTCCCACCAAACCAATACTCTTTCAATTTTTAATCTTTAATAAAATTATGTCTGGTTCGTTGAATATCCAAAAAAACATGTTTATCTCATGGCATGTCGTCACAATATATTAATTTCCGATTATGAGACTACGCCTGTATTCAAATTTAAAGTGGGGAAGTTTTTTTGTTTTTTTTTGTTCTTTAATTAAAGTCACAACCTGTTTTTTAATTAAAATTTTCTAAAGACAATAACAATCAGCTTTAAAATTTCAGAAAAGTGTACGAAATGTGAATTGGATCGCACATTAACATAGAAGAGAACACTGTAGATACTACTTAACGTGAAATATAGAAGAGAACACTGTAGATACTGAGAGAGCCGGTGTGGTGATAATTAAGAAATTTTGTGCTTTGTGGAGACACGTGTAATATAAATGATTAGACATGCTTATTTAGTTTTTGTTTAAAGTAAGTTATGATTGCGAAAAGTGTCCGTCAAAGGAACTGACCAATGAGTTTTTAACACGCTTACTCCATCGGATAAAGAGGAGAGACTGAACATTGGACCAACCAAAAAAAGAAGACAAATGATAGTATATCGGAAATTTAAATTCACTATTTATTTTTAACTTAAGTTTCATTTAATGACTCTCTTGTTCAATTATTCTTAGTTGACTACTCTTCTTATCGTGCAATGGCAAAAAAAAAAGATGTAATAGATGATATATAAAGGGTTAGCTAATTCCAATGATCCAAAGGCAAATTTGTTCTGTTTTGACTATTTAGTTCCAAGATTTCTACTATTGCAAACCCATCGAACGTTCACACACTATTAGAGTTAGACCATAGAATAATTTTATTTGATAAAGCAGACAAAAGATGTGATTGGGCAAAACATGAACGGCAATATAGAAGACTCGACGTCCACCCCACCTACTCACCCCCACCCTACTTTCATGGCTCCCACTAGCTCGGCCCATTGGGCCTTTCTAACTAATGAGAACATATAATTACCGTACATTCTCTTTAATTCGGCTTCTTTTTATCAGTTTGTCGATAATTTTTCAAAGTTTTTCCATTTATCATTCTAACTTTTAACTAAATAAATTATACTCATAATAATAATGCGTTGACCAAAGTATTACCTACTTAGAATGATGTGGTTTTCATGCGTAACCATGAACCATCCAATATCAATTAAAAAAGCTAATAATGAAAAAGGTATAGTTGCGTGACGTATATTTGCAATATGGGATTGGAGAATAAAATAACATAGGAAAATGGCTAAAAATAAATGCGGAAAAAAGTTACTAGTAAAATCGTGATTGGGAGGGACACGAAATAAGAAAGCGAAGATATAAGAAATATAATTGGTCAGAATTTGACAAATCATATAACGATATAGAGAAGAGAACAATATGAATAAAAATGGAAAAAAGGATGGCTTCCACTAATGGGGAAGGTCATTATAATCAAGACATAATCCAAATTAGCTTTATAAATCACGTGCCACTTTACTTGTACTTGTACACCACCTCTTCATCAATCGCATTATATATATCACTCATCATCTATCTTATATATAAACAGTAGTATTATGTAAATACTATAGTACTATGTTATTCTTTTATATATGTCCGTCCACACATGCGTACACATATTTCTATCTCACATAAACAGTAGTAGTATAATGCAGTCTGTAATATTCTCGGCTTTTAGGTACACAATTTATAATTCATTCAGAGTTGGATCTAATATCGCTGAAGAGATAATTAAAAAAATAATTAGGGAGATAATTAAGGGATAATAGACAGCAAAGAGCAAGCTAGTTTTGAGTACGAAACCCGAGACTAGGAGAAAGAAATAAGAGAGATTCGCGGGGGAGCCATGCGTGGGATTATTATTCTAATCATTTCCTTAAAAAATTCATAATCAATGACCTCTTATTATATCAGTGTAAGTTAATCCCTTTTTCTGACGACATTAAAACTTATAATTTTAAAAAAACTTAAGCGTATTACGTGCAAGACAACTCAGCTCCACACTTCTCCCATCTGACTATACTCAGCCCTCTCTTTGTTTTTTCCTAATTATCTCTTTCTTCGTTACTACCTCAATTTCTGAGCACTTGCTTGCTACATTTTTTTTTTT
>Ga0041059_1003543_pt1 | contig 10587 bp, 9 predicted proteins | sample AraColnosormetaG_FD_56232 | JGI IMG/M metagenome (GOLD analysis project Ga0041059, IMG submission 56232) | Arabidopsis roots microbial communities from North Carolina, USA - Col MF nosort | ecosystem: Host-associated > Plants > Roots > Unclassified | place: USA: North Carolina | collected 2013-09-02 | reverse complement strand
CAAGACACTGTTTATGGGTGATTGGGAACGAGACAACTTTGGCTCTAAGTGGTTCGATTTGGGCAACACTGATAAGTGAGTCTAGGACACGTGGATGTTTCTATGATGCTACTGATGAGATGAATCTAAGAAATGCCATGAATGAAGCTTTGCTTGAGGATGTGTCTTCGAGTCTTGGATCTCTTTCGATTAGGAATGGCCATGGAAGAAGAAATGTGTGGTAGATTTTTATATGAGCTTGTTTTATGTTATTCTGTGTTTCCTATCAAAACTCTGTTTTGGATTTTTATGATGTTTTATGGTATTTATGTTTTTCAATTTTTATTCGTTTCACTTTGATGAATGTTCTAAACTCTGTTTTTTGCTTTATTGGTTCGTTAAGTTGTGAAAGATTTTGCTTAAGTTTTGGCTTGGGTCGTTTTGAACCATTTTGATTATTTCTTCTTCCCTTATCAAGAACATTTAAACGGAAAATAGCAAATTGTTTACTTTTTAATTTTTTTTTATAAAAAGAGTCTAACACTATGATATAGTGCAAGAGTAAATATCTAACCCTACCATGTCCTCAATACACATCTTAAATTCTTAATTCAATTATGCTTTTAGTTATTATGTCTAGAAGCGAGTTCATGAATGCTATGTTCTTAAAATCCCGACCTTTCTTCTTCCCCATGCAATTTGGAAAATCAACATTACAATTGTAACTCGTAAACAAAAAAAGAGAAGTAATGATTTAAAATGGTTTAAACAAAAATAAATCTTTACACTAATACGTTCACTTTACGCATGCAAAGTCTCATACATGGTTCATGATCTCTACATAATTCAAATTAAATTGACTAAGATAGAAGAAGTTCAATTAACAAGATATTCTTGGAAAATGTTTTTATTTGACATCATTTTCCAAAGTCTCTTTGGACCTTTCACCTTCTTTTACCTTTTAAGTTTACCGAAACTGATAGTGAGAGTCACACCAGATCTCTCTTCTTCGTCTCCATTGATTCTTCTGCACCAATCCTCTAAAAAAGTTACTTGTCATGTCTTGAAAGACAAGTAAAGCCTTTTCGTAATTTCTACCGTTGCTTTGATGGACACTAAAGAGATACGAAAGCTCTTGGAAAAAAACGAGCAAACAAGTCTTTTCGCTAGACTATGTTCTTGGTCACTCAAAGATATCCTCAACGAAGATCTCTCCAAGGAAAAGGTCTTTGATCTTTTTTTTTTAACCATTTCTTCAGTAGCTTTATCTTCAGTACTTACTTATTTTTGTATTTTTGTAACAGATAATGACAATACCAGACAGATTTAGTTCCGTTGATGAATACTCTCAGTGTTTTGTTCCTCATTTACTCGAGGAAACACGAACTGAGTTGTTCTCGAGCTTCAGATCTTTATCGAAATCTCCTGTCTCACGAATACTTTCTGTGGAGACAAAAGTGATTGAATATAGTGGAAGGTCATCGATCAAGTGGTTCCATGATATTAAATTAATGGATTATGCAGACGATAAAAACGAAATATATGAGCCAAAGTGTGGAGATATTATTGCACTGAGTCCTCTGAGTTTGACAGAAGAAAGGCCAAGAATCGATGACTTGGATCCTTTACTTCTAGGTTACGTTTTCTCTGTGTATGGTGATTCTAAAATCTCTGTTCACTTCTCTAGATCCATTTCTCAGAGTGAGAAACATACATTTTGCACAGGTGTTTTTCTCATTAATATAACCACAAACACTCGAATTTGGAACGCTTTACACAAGGATGCTGCCGATTCCACTCTGATCCAGAGTGTCCTTCAGGAAGATGCTTCGGTACGCATTAAGAAATAGTCTTGATCCAATTCAAATTTCTTTGTAACATAAAAACAGAGCTCTATCTTATGCTTCAATGGAGTGATTTGTCGGTTAACTTGTCTTGCAGGCTACAGAACAATGTTTTTCTTGTGAAAATGATGTTGATGGTTCTGATTCTGACCGTGTTGTCGATATAATACGTTCAGCAAAACTGAACTCTTCCCAAGAAGCTGCGATTTTGGGTTTCCTTAAGACAAGGAATTGTAAACACAAGGAGAGTGTGAAACTGATATGGGGACCTCCTGGTACAGGCAAAACAAAGACGGTCGCGACACTTCTCTCTACTCTTATGCAACTAAAGTGCAAAACAGTTGTATGTGCTCCTACAAACACAACTATTGTAGCAGTAGCGTCAAGGTTATTATCTTTATCTAAGGAAACAATTGTGTGTGCTCCAACCAACTCGGCTATCGCAGAAGTAGTATCAAGGTTCGAATTCTCTACCTTATTCTATGGAACTTCTATATTAGAACGTACCACTTACGGTATGGGGAATATAGTTCTATCTGGAAACCGCGAGAGAATGGGAATTACGAGCAATAAAGTTCTTCTCAATGTGTTTTTTAATGACCGCGTTAGTAAACTTGGTAGACTGTTTTTATCTACTTGTGGATGGAAGAAGAGGTTAGAGTCAATCATAGATTTTCTTGAGAACACAGAGACTAAGTACGAGCAACATGTAAATGAACTAGAGCTTGAAAGAATGACAGAAGATGAAAAGAAGAAGGAAGAAGTTGAAGAGAGGACGATGCAAGAAGTTGTAAACATTCCAACATTTGAGAGTTTGTGAAAAAGAAGTTATATGTCTTAACTGGGAATTGGGGAAGGATATGGCTGATTTGAGCACTCATCTGCCTAAGTCTTTCATTTCATCTAAAGATGTCAAGAATTTGATAGCAGCCTGCCAAGCGCTTCACCGTGTTAGATATTTCTTGCAGGAGAATTCTTCTAGAGATGATTTCAAGAAAGGTGGTTTTAGATTCAATTGCTTCAACAAACTCATCAGTGTTGATGCCCTTCAGGCTCTCTGTCTACTTCCAAAATGTTTTGGGATTTTTGGTTTAGCAAATAATGAAGATATTAGAAAGTTTTGTCTACAAAATGCTGACATAATATTCTGCACAGCCTCAAGTGTTGCTAATATCAATCCGGCGAGGATAGGCTCTGTGGACCTTCTTGTGGTAGATGAGACAGCTCAGCTTAAGGAATGTGAATCAGTTGCTGCATTGCAACTTCCTGGACTTTGTCATGCTCTTCTAATAGGAGATGAGTATCAGTTGCCTGCAATGGTTCATAACGAGGAATGCGATAAGGCGAAATTCGGAAGAAGCTTGTTTGAGAGATTGGTTTTGATTGGTCATAGCAAACATTTGCTTAATGTTCAGTATCGAATGCATCCTTCCATTAGTCGTTTCCCTAATAAGGAGTTTTATGGTGGGAGAATCACTGATGCTGCAAATGTTCAAGAAAGCATTTACGAGAAGAGGTTTCTTCAAGGAAACATGTTTGGTACTTTCTCATTTATCAATGTGGGACGTGGGAAAGAAGAGTTTGGTGATGGACATAGTCCCAAAAACATGGTTGAAGTTGCTGTCATTTCCAAAATCATATCCAATCTTTTCAAAGGTATTTGCATTAATATTTATTGATTTGTATAATCTTTTTTTCATTATTCTTTTTGGTTAATTTATTTGATATTGAAACAGTTTCAAGTCAAAGGAAGCAGAAGATGAGTGTAGGAGTTATTTCACCTTACAAGGGACAAGTGAGAGCAATCCAAGAGAGAGTTGGTGATAAGTACAATTCCTTATCAGTTGATCAGCTTTTCACTTTGAATGTTCAATCGGTAGATGGGTTTCAAGGAGGAGAAGTAGACGTTATCATCATCTCTACCGTTAGATGTAACGTTAACGGAAACGTGGGATTTCTCAGTAACCGTCAAAGAGCTAACGTGGCATTGACTCGTGCAAGACATTGTTTATGGGTGATTGGTAACGGGACCACTTTGGCTCTAAGTGGTTCCATTTGGGCAGAACTTATAAGTGAGTCTAGGACACGTGGATGCTTCTACGATGCTGTAGATGATAAGAATCTAAGAGATGCCATGAGTGATGCTTTGCTTGATGATGTGTCTTCGAGTTTTGGATCTTTGTCGATTAGGAATGGGAGAAGAAATGATTGGTAGAATTTTTTTTGGTCTTCTTTTATGTTTTTGCTTTCCCTACGAAAACTTTGCATTGGATTTATGATATTTATCAGCAAATCTTAGTTATTTATTTCTGATGGGCTTAGCTCAAGCCACAGTATTAAGTATTAACACTTTGAAAGAGAACCATATTTTTTTACTACAATGAAGTGATTTGCGGGTTTACTTGTCTTCCAGGCTACAGAACAATGTGTTTGTTGTTGGAATCATGTTGATGTTCTATTAGAATAAAACAAAACAGATCACAAATCTCTAAAATCAAATGGTTTGATCCCAACAATTTTTTTTTGATACCAAAAAGGGATTTTGTATCATTTCTTTGGGTTAGGTATTGCTAAAAATAACAACACTAGTTATATACTATCATGAATATATATCTTACTTGGTCACAACGTAACTCATATGATTCAACTGAAACTAAACAAGAAACTTAAGAGCAAAGGTGCAAAACATAAAGACCTGTTCAACAGTTCAAGACTTTGAGCTTGCATATTTGATATTACAACAAAAGGAATTAAGCACATAAACACAGTGGGGTAGCTACATAGTGATGCCTAAACCCCTAATCACAATAATTTTTTATGCTTAATTTCCCGAGAATCCAAACATACGTAAGAGGAAGGTAAGAAACTAAGAAAGAGTCGTCTCCACATATCTTTATAAAAAAAGAGAGATAAGACATGATTTTGTTCTCTTGCTCTCTTACCTCCAAAACGTGAAGCTTGAAGCTGGTTGTTCTAGAATATATACCTAATCAACAAACCAAACGAAATTCGAACCAGATTTGTGAACCGAAATCCGGATTTATTAAACTGATGTATTTTAGGAGATGATGCCAATGTATTTCATACTTATGATCCTTGGTGGGATGAAGCATGCTTGTATCTGTGCAGGTCTTGGTTTGCTTTACAACGTTAGCAGATTCTTTTACTTTAAAGGCTATTCTACTCGTGACCCTAAGAATCGTCTCACTATCGGATTTGTTCTTCATCTTTCTTTTATGTTTTTAACAAGTTCTTGGAGTTCAAAATTGTGATGTAGTGATACTAAATTGAGTTCCAGCAGAATCTAGTATAGTTGAAATTTAACTTAAGGAAACAAAACTACAAAATTTGCTATGTATAGATGTTGGAATCCTAGGCTTATGTCTCTATATTATGTGTTTCAAACTTTCAATGACTTGGTAGCAGTTATGATCTCTGATGTAGCATGATCAGTGATTTGTTTTGTTTTTCTTAGCTTCATGTACTTTTGGTTAACAAGCCTAGTTTACTGTTGAAGAGACTTCACTCTCATGGCTCAGCTTTTTTGGTTCTGTCCTTCTACCTTGGGAAACTTAGCTTTTTACATTTTTGTTCATCAACTAACTTTCACATGATGCAGACATTGAATCTTAAAACACTTTCAAGCTTGTGTAAAAATTAAGCCTCCATCTAGCTGGAAAGTAGCAAGAGAATGTCTAGTAGTTGTTATGAGAATTATGGATAAGAACAAGCTAAGGGAATTAGAACACGAGCATGTTTGATACGTATCTAAATTCTCAATTGATTCTGCATCAAGTAGGTGTAGTAGTAGTAGTAGCCTGTTGATGAACTCTCTCTTCCTCTGTCTTGCAGGAAATATGCCTTCTTAGCAATGCTAGGTCTGGCCGTTTGCACTACTCATTTGCTATTACCTTACTTCGCAGCTGAGCCTAGCCCCTCTTTGTAAGTTTATTGTTTGATACTTTGATTAATCTTCACTTTGCCATACATCGAGGTTGCTGCTTGATTTGTGGCTCGACACTTTGGTTTTGCAACTTTAAAACTATAGTTTGTTTTTATGATTTCGTAACATGTGTATACTTTCTTCAGATAATGCTTTCAAAATGTTGAATATCATAGAATTTGTTAATCTACTCGCTCAAACTACAAATTCACAAGGTGATATAACTTTTGATTTTGGCGTGTTACATCAGTAAGCATTAGTCCTATTCTAAACTAAGTTAAATTTGCCACTTCCATTGACAAAATAACCTCTCTTGAAACTCAAACAATTAAAAATCATCAATCTTTGTAATAGCATGATTAATTATAAAATAACAAGAAAATACTACGTATCTAAATTAATCTTGAATTATATTAACACAATTTTTCTTTGCTCACCACACAAAAAAATATATATAAAAAATCGTTTTACCAAACAAGGCAAATAAAAAAGATGGATCAGAAAATAGGCTTGGATTTTCTCAAAAAAGAGAAATCAATTCGCTCAGATTGTTCAGCTTCGATCATTTGGAGAAATAATCCTCACTTCCATCTAATTATGTGAAACTAGTTATAAAATTGATTGTATATAAATAAATAAAAAAAGGGATCAGAAAATTGGCTTGGAATCTCTCTGAAAGAGAGAAACATAAAATCGCTCCGTATAATCAGCTTCGATCATCTGGGGAAATAATCATCACCTCCCAATCTTTTTTCCAATAATATAAAAACTAATCAGAACGAAAAAAAACTAACATGCAAAACCAAGAAAAAACAATTTTTGATACAAAAAAAACGATTAGGGTTCGTAGAATTAATGAAATGATTAGGTGATTTATATAGGAACGTTGGTGGCTCTGACCAAAAAAAAGAAAAAACCTACATCCTCCAAGAATAAAATTAGGGTTTATCAAGTGGGCTGTTCTTTGGGCCTATTTTGACCTTTTTGCCCAGTAAAAAAATAATTGAAGATGGACCTGAACCAACAAAGTGTTTTTCAATTTTCTGTAGACGTACGAGCCTACGAGGTGGTCTATAGAGAATGATTCCTCATCGTATTACTGATCAGTGATCAATGTGACAAATGTGTATAATGTATATGTTATAAATAAAAGGTAAATCCAAGAATGTATAAAATTAAGTATTGCATTGTATTATGTTTTTTCTCATTATGTCGAAATGAAGAATATAACAATGTATGTTTGATGACTTTTTCAAACACTCCTTGTATACCAGTAGGGGTGGGCATTGGGGTAAGCCGTTTGTATTTGGGTAAAACCCAATCGGATACCAATCCTTCGGATAAAGAAGTTTAAGATCCAATAGGGTAAATCTAAATTATCAGTTCGGTTTCGGTTCGGTTCCAGTCGGGTTCAGATAAGTTTGGTGTAGAATTTCAGGCTCTTTTGGAACCGATACCAGAATTTTCGATTTTTAGGTAAATATATGGATTTTCGGGTAAAATTTTGGGTTTCGGATAAAATTTAGATTTTCGAATAAAATATTCAGGTATTTTCGGGTAGAGGAATTTAGGACCCAATAGGGTACATCTTCGGGTTCAGTTTTGGGTCCAATTTTTTGGGTCGGTTCCGGTTCAGGTAATCGGATCCAGTTTTTTTTTCCCCAGCCCTAATACCATTATCGTCAATGTTTCCTACTTACTTTTGGATCCGCTCTCAAGTGTGATTCAAGTAACTTATAGTTTGAATATATATTTAAACAATTTTTACTATTCAGAATCTAAATGTAAACATTATTAATGGAAGTCTAAAGATTCAAATTAGTTTAATTGTTGAAGTATTAGAGTATCTCCATCAAGGAGAAATCCATTTAGTTTCTCAAACAAAAAAAAATATTAATATTTTATTATAATTTTGTTTTATGATTAAATTTTTATTTTAGTAAAAAAATTGAACCAATTGAAAGTAAAGAAATATTATGATTGCATGTAGAGAGTATCTCATAGTTTCTCACTTGAGAAACTTTCTACATTCTCTCTTTTTTTTAATTATTATTTTATTAGTGAGAAACTCAATATTAAGATACTCCTAATGGAGATGGTCTTATTATCTATGCCGGTTTCACTTTTTCGTTTGCCTAACATTACTCAAACAAACCAAGAAGCTTAATCCCTAAATAGGTCTATGCATAATTAGGTTTGCTATTGATAGCCTCCACTTAGAACCACGTCCGTCTTCGTAGATTATCACGTGGGTTGTCCAGCCAAAGATATCACTTTAAGATGGTTCACATTGTATCCATGGTCAAGTCTTCATGAATTACATTAGTCCCTTATTATTTTTGTTGGTCATCAAAATAAAAGAAAATTTGTAAGGTTATCATATTACCTCGAGAAATTTGAGATTTTGCATAATTGTTTGATATCAATCGATGCAAGCAAGATTTAGACGTTTCTTCAACATAAAATTTGTAGACATAAGGTGAATTTTTAGACTGATGTAGATAATGCTTTCGTTAGCCCCTATGAATATAAAATTTTAGGCACAAATCGTAGTCATGAGTCACCAAATCAAATGTCGGTACTCGGTACACTTGGTTTGAGATCTCTCCCTATAAAATGGAACTAAGTTTACCTGTTGACACCATCCTTTCTTTCCGACTCTACCTTTGTTATCCATCTTATTCTATTTTCTAACCAACGACAACAATGACAAACCATCATCAAGAGTCCTTAACCACTTACCCTAAACCGGGTCCAACCAGAGAACAAGAACAAGTTGACGAAGAAATGATGAGCATGCAAATGCAAGCGTTGAGGATCACAAACTCATTGGCTTTTCCCATGGTTTTCAAAGCTGCCTTAATTGGAGCTTGGCGTCCTCCATACGATTGTTGCCCTTGAGGAGGGCGTATGGCTCTCGCCTTCCGAGATAGCTTTTGGTCTCCCTACCAAGCCTACCAACCCAGAGGCACCGATGTTGATAGACCGTATGTTACGGTTACTCGTCAGCCACTCGATCTTGAAATGTCGTTTAGTTGAAACCGGAGAAAACAATCGAACCGAAAGTACCCAAAGGGTATATGCAGCGGAACCGGTTTGCGCTTTTTTCGTAAACCGTGGAGTCAACTCAGGTTCTCTCATGTCCCAGTTCATGTTGCTCCAAAGCCAAGTCTTTTTCAAAACTTGGTACGTTATACGTACCTAAATATTTGCAAATCAGCCAAATTAGTAGTTGATCCTCATTTGTATTAAACCGGTTAATAACCTCTTTACTAAACCAATATGCGATAAAGGTACTCTATATATACACGTACTTTCAATGAACAATAGAAGATTTATGTTACAGGACACATCTGAAGGATGTGATACACGAAGAAAAAGATGCATTCAGTTCTGCCCATGGCATGGGACTCTACGAATACGTTGTACGGACGAACAATTCGCTGCTATATTTAACCAGGCAATGTCAGATTCCTCTACCATGATCATGACGAAGATTTTAGAAGTTTACAAAGGATTAAAAGATGTAAATACTTTAGTTGATATTGGAGGAGGACTTGGCACCATTCTAAATCTTGTCATTTCGTCCAAGTATCCTCAAATTAAGGGTATCAATTTCGATCTAGCCGCAGTTTTAGCCACTGCTCCTTCTTATCCCGGTACATCATTTGATCAATTCTGACAAGTTGAAAATTGATTTAATTTTATTTAGTCTTACCAAAATTAATTTTTAGGAGTTGAGCATGTACCCGGAGATATGTTTATAGACGTTCCAAAAGGAGATGCAATCTTCATGAGGGTAAGTTATATACATATACATACGTTATACATATACATACGTATCTTGAATGGAAAATTTTATGATTACTATAATTTACAAACTAAAATTGTTTACGTAGCGGATATTACGTGACTGGAACGACAAAGATTGTGTAAAGATATTAACAAATTGTTGGAAGAGTCTTCCGGAAAAGGGAAAAGTTATAATAGTTGACATGGTTGCACCATCAGAACCAAAGAGTGACGACATTTTCTCTAAGGTTGTCTTTGGTACGGACATGTTGATGTTAACACAATGTTCGTGTGGTAAAGTGAGGTCTTTTGCTCAGTTTGAAGCTTTAGCCTCTGCTTCAGGTTTTCATAAATGTGAAGTAAGTGGTCTTGCTTATACATATTCTGTTATCGAATTCCACAAATAGATTCAGAGTGTTTACCAAAACAAAAAGAAGCAATAATATGATTTCGTGGGAGGAAATTATGAACTAAAAATGTTTTTCTTCAATGGTATTTTAATTGTGTGTGATAAATATTTGTTGTATTGGTTGTTTGTATTTCACTCAAGATTGTGTTGATCGTTTAATGTCAACAAAATATAATAATTCTGAATTTCTGATGATCAATGTAAAAATTGTTTTCCCTTGTACTTTATACTAAATCATTGATAATAAATAAAAATTATATTTAAATTAAACAATACAAAAAAATCCGAAAAAACCACGGCGTAGCGCGGATGATCACCTAGTAATTGATAAAAATGGAGTGTTTGTTGGAAGCCCATATAACAATATTTGATCCGTTTTTTAAGGTTTATAAGAATTAATGTAACGATTAGGTCTCTTTATATACGAACGCTGATGGTTTTGAGTTTGACTGACAAAAAAAATAAAAAAACCTTAATTCTCAGAAAACAAATTTAGGCTTTCTTAAGTGGGCTTTTATTTCGGCCTGTTTCACATTTTTGGCCTAATAAGTAAATAACTGATTTTTTTCATATTACGAGGTGATGGTCTATAGATACTTTTTTTTTTTTTTTTTTTTTTT
>Ga0041059_1003542_pt1 | contig 10589 bp, 10 predicted proteins | sample AraColnosormetaG_FD_56232 | JGI IMG/M metagenome (GOLD analysis project Ga0041059, IMG submission 56232) | Arabidopsis roots microbial communities from North Carolina, USA - Col MF nosort | ecosystem: Host-associated > Plants > Roots > Unclassified | place: USA: North Carolina | collected... | reverse complement strand
TTTCATATCACGTTCTCAAGTGTAATTAATAGGATTAACACGAATTTCTTACCCAGAACACAGATTGTCTCTCCTTCAATCCTTCAAACTTTGTAAAACAGCAACTGAAAACTTCAGATTCTTCACCGTAACACAATTTCGAATTTCTTTTTTCCCCAGAATTCTAATCTCAATTATGTAAATATCTTACAATATAATCTCTATTATAATAGGTAATCATGAGTTTTAATCTTGTCAAAACTTTTTAGCATTAAAAACTTCTAAGCCCAACTAATTTTTTAAAAATTTAATTCCAATCTCAAGTGTCAAATTCGCCGAAACCCAGAAATCATTTAATGCATTTCTCAACGATGAACAATGTACGTACGAACCCGATTCACTTGGATTCTAACGACGCGGTCCGTACGTATAAACCGGGTTCAATTTCGTCAGGGGCATTTTGGTCAGTTTTTGGCTGAATGTCTAAGAAATGAAAGGCGCAGTCCACAATGTCAAAATCTGAAATTAAAAGTGGGTCAACGGCTACTGTGCGCAATTTACCCTTAAAAAAACAAGACAAAGCAAAAACTCTTTCTTCGTGTGTGTTTACAAGAAAATCAATCAGTTACCTTTTCGATTTCGAAAAAAATCAAACAGTTTCGAGATGGAGGATATGAAGAGTTTGATAAAGACTTCTAAAGAACTGAGGAAAAGGATAGAGACAAGGAGGGAAAACAAAGAGATGGCAAAAATGAGAGAGACGAGTGACGAAAAACTGATTGAGAAGGACGAAGATGTGACAAAAGCAGGAGAGTTTAAGGAAATGCTCGCTATAGAAAAAACATGGCAAATCTGGGAGGAGCTCCTTAAAGAGCATGACGAATTTGAGGAGGTATGTATGTATATTATATATATATATCATATATGTATTGATCGTTCTTGAGTTGTAGCATGCTTTTCATAGATTTCAGAGATACTTGTGAAGCTCGAGAAGAAATACTATGAGCTAGAAGAAGTAGAGAATAGGGAAAATCTTCAGATGAAAGAGGTATTTGTCTATATATATAGAGATGTATATTTCAGGTTCTTGAGTGCTGATATGCTTAGTGTGTTTCATAGAAAACTTTGAAACGGAAGTACAAAAGAGAGCTGAAGAAGAGTTCTAAGATCAAAGAACTAGAGGACCGCATGATAAAAGCAGGCCAAATCAACGATGAGCACGAAAGAGAGCTGAAGAAGAAGTGTTCTAAGATAAAAGAACTAGAGGACCGTATAAGAAAAGAAGGCCAAATCAACAATGAGCACGAAAGAGAGCTGAAGAAGAACTGAAGAAGTGTTCTAAGATAAAAGAACTAGACGACCGCATGGTAAAACAAGGCCAAATTAACGATGAGCTTCGAGAAGCACGTCAAGAATTGATTAGGGTATTATTATATAATAATATCATGTTCATGATTTTTGTATTTGTTAACTTGTGTTGTTGGTTTCACATGTCTATTTTTATTTCTGCAAGGGATTGGAAGATTATACGGTTGAAGGATCTACCATGATCGGATTGAAGAAGTTGGGAGGAACAAGGAAGGAAGGGAAGCAACACTAAAAGAAGTGATTACTTACATAATTCAACAGAACAAAAAACTCAAAACCATTGTTGACATCTTTTGTTAGTCAGTGTTTCTCATTTTGTAGTCTCCAATCTAACATTAGAATGTTCTCTTCTGTGTTTCTTGAAAATACTCCTAGTGTCTTTTGAAAATCTGGTACATTAACAATTATTTATTTTAGCTCGTTCAAACTTCAAACTTGGATCGGAGTGTAGGTTGGTAGTGGTAAGGGAAGCTTGGGCTTGGGCTTGGGATTGGGCTTGGGCTTGAGAGCATGATAATGGTGACAAGAGAAGACTAATCAACCCAACAGACTTCTGGAAGTAGACGACCAAGCCTTCTTAAAGAAACATGACCAAAACCCCTTGAAGTAATTATATTTATCTTGGAATAATAATAATTTAGCTATAAATGATAATCTTAGTAATATTGTTGATGTTGAACCTTTGATTAAACCTGAAAACGAGAAAGCGTCAAGTGAGAAGAAGATTAAGAACAGAAAAGACGCAAAAGAAGAAGTAGGAGAAGAAGTAGTTCTCGAAGTAGAAATTCAACAAGAAGGAAGCAAAGTCAACAGAAGAAGAAGTAGTTGTTAAACGTTTTGTGTTTTATAAAAGTAACGTTTGTTTTGTGTTGTTAACCGAACCGTATCATGTCACATATGTAAACAATATCCCATAGGATTGAACTCATTTGAGTTCTAATTTATATCGGTTGATAAAAAAAATAAAATAAAAAAGTATATATTATTCACTAGAAATAAAGGGGAAATTAATTAGCTAGTTAGAAATATTTTGAAACCCTAATTGCTATATTAATTATCAAACCACTCATTCTCTATATCTGTTTTTTTTCTTCAGCTCATATTTTGACTACTAGGGCTTCGATCTCATGGATACCAGAAAGGTGAAATCTAGCTCTAGAGATGCAGTAAACTGTCTTCCAGATGAGATACTTGCTAAGATCTTGTCCTATCTTCCCACAAAACGAGCTGTTTCTACATCTCTTATCTCCAAAAGGTGGAGGAATCTGTTTGCGTTGATGATTCAACTCTTTGAATCTCAACATCATCTCTATTTAGACGACTCAGATTTAGTTTATCCAGAGGAAGGTAAAGGAGAAATGAAAGATGTTCAGGAGAGCTTCGGGGATTTTGTTGATAAAACCCTTACCGATTGCAATACCATAAAGAAACTTTCAATATTATGTCCTCTTAAATGTTGCGCTCATAAGGACATCGACCAATGGCTACACCATGCCATGGAACGAGGTGTTGTGGATCTTGATATGCGTTTTAAAATGGGTTTTACTCCTACGCAAAATGAGTGGCCTTGTAATGTTTTCACAATCAAGACGTTGGTCAAGCTAACATTTAGAATAGAGGTTGGTCAAAATAAAATGCCATATTGTCCAAAAGGGGTTCTTCCAGTGCTAAAGAGTCTTTTTCTCCATGCAATTTGGTTTGCATGCGAAAGATTGTGCCATTCGATGCTTCCTGGTTGTCCAATACTTGAGGAATTATTCTTACATGACTTACGCGGTTACAGATATAATGACAGTCCAAACTTCTCTATATCCCACAAAACCCTCAAGAGACTCACAGTTCACTTCAATAACAGTTTTGAATTGGGGCGCCCAATGCAATTCGACACACCAAGTCTTCTTTACCTCGAATACTCTGGCTTCGCTCCTTGTCGCTATTCAAGGACCAGTTACTTGAATTCCCTTGTTGAGGTCAAACTAGATGTTCATATAAGACATGAATGTAATACTCACATGCATCTATCTCCGATCATTGATTGGATAGGCAACGTTAAGACCCTTTCCTTGTCTCCTGCTTCTGTTAAGGTATGTATCTTTGTTTGCAAAACCTTCTTCTTCGTTATCTTAGTATATATTTTTGGTCTTGCGTTTCAGATGATGTATTCAAGATGTGTGGAATTACATGTCTTTTCAAACCTTGTTAAGCTTTATTTTGAAAGTAATGAGAAAGAAGGTTGGGAAGTGCTTCCGCGTCTGCTTAACAAATCTCCAAAGCTAGAAACGTTGGTCCTCAAGGTGTCGCAATCTGAACTTTATAAAGAGATAATTAATTCACTTGTGCGTTATACAATCCTAACTTTGTATATATGGTGCTTTATTTGTGATGCTTGCTTTAGGGTTTGCATTGTGCAAGTGATCACGGAGTTTGCGTTGATCGAAATGAAGTGAAGGTGTTGGAGATATATGGGTTTAGTGGATGTGGTAGAGAAGTGAGACAAGTGAAGTGCTTGTTGCGGGAAATGCAGTTTCTTCAAGTGATGAAAGTGGAAATTGATGCTCATGATGATAACAAGAAACTGAGAGTCATCAATCACCTTCTTGATCTTCCTAAACGTCCATCTAAATTTCATATCCAGTTCTTGTGAGATTCACATCCCCTCCTAGTTTTGATTTGAGTTAACAGTTTTCGGATTTTTAATATTAGGAGAAATGGTAACCAAACTACGTAACTTTTTAAGAAAATTGAATTTGTGCTAGCTGATTAAGGGTCAGTTTGATAGTAGTTTTAAGAAAATAAATTCCATTTATCCAACTTATACATTTATGAACTGTTCAACATTCACTTATTGCATATCATTATGCAAATATACATGTCTATTTTATTTTTTACATATAAAATTTAGAATATGCTAATTCAACTCAAATAGTCTTGAGTTATGGCCCTAACATATCCATGGGTTACAAAAAACAGAAACAACGAAGCTGCTCCGCCCGGCGAAGCTTTAACTGGAATCAAATATATGTGTCTAGTCGGTAGTGAAACCACGGGTCACTCATATGCAAACTCTGGTGGTTACAATAGAAGCCACTTTGAGGCAAGTTTTTGACAATGAGCCCTTTGGCCAGAGTAACCGGTTCCAACAGTTCAAGTTGCTACCGAGGACAAACATGATCCTCGCGACTAACTCCCAGAAGAGAGCGATCACTTGACATCCCAAACCCTCAACCTTCTAATCTCATACCTAGGGTAAAGAAGAAACTCAAAAACATCTACTTCCACAGTACTCCAAAGACCTAACCTATAGATGAACTACTTTCAGAATTCCAATTAATTTTTATAGAGCGCTTAGTAATTAATTGACGAAGAGTGTGAAATGCTTAACAAACAAAAACGGAGTGTAAAAGGCTGTTTTTCTTAGTAATATAGAACTTAATATACAAAACACATAAGTTAATCAATATACTAAAGAAAACAAAATACGCAAGTGTAGCAATAAAACATGCATTGAGTGATGGTGGAGCATTCAAATTCGTAATAGATAAGCATTAAGGGACAAAACTTCATTACATAAACAACACAGATTCTGAAACCTGTCATTACTTGTGTCTCAAGAATTTCACATGCTCTCTCTAAGCTATTCCAAATCAGTTAGGATGAATTGGCAAGTTCTAGAGCGTCTTCGGAATTTGTGTAGCATATTCGCATAAGTTGAACCATACTTGTTCGGATGTAGAGTGAGTTTTTGGAGGATAGATGAATTCTCTAAGAAGTATTTCGCCAGATTCAGTATTTCGCCATCAAATCTCAAGATTTGGGCATTGAGTTCAACAAACTGGAGCGATGATAGTAGACACTTAGGAACAGATGAAAAACTTAGTTGATTTATGTTATCACTATGCAACAATACCTAAGGAAAAAAAATAAAGAGAGTTGAATGGCAATATAAGATAAAAACACTAAAGACGAAAAAGAAATTCATTGGTTAAGTAAATCATCACCAAGACTAGAGATTTTAATTCCGTACAGCTCTCAAGAAATATTGGTAACCAATTTAAAAGTGATATAGAGAGAGTAACATGTAGGTGGGACATGTAAGCAAACCAAGGCAGTACTTCAAATTGGGAATATTGACGAATGACCTGAGCAAAAGATAATGTAATGTTGGTTAGAAAATTATACATTATAGCAATGTTCATGTCCAATATATAATATACCTTGGAAGTGTACATGAATATCGTCATATCCACAATCCTCTTCATCCGGAGAAGGAAACTTATTTGATTCATCTCCTCAGAACCCATCTTCTCAAAGTCACCATTAAAAGCCACAATGAGGGATTTCAGATTCGGGCAACACTCAAGAAAATTCGGCAACCATTTTAATTCGGATACACGGAGAGTAACGTGCAAGCGGGACGTGTTATCAAATTGAGGTAGTTGTGCTAAATTGGAATAGTGATGAATGACCTGAAACCAAACAGAGGACTTGTGGGTTAGAAACTATTCATTACAACAAAAATGTGCATGTTCAAAACATATTATATATATACCTTGAAAGTGTTCTCAGATATTTTCAAACCCATGACCTTCGATATTGCGGGCAGAAAACTACGGATGCGACTTCTCCTCGATGAAACGCTTGGTTCGCCAAAATCTTCAGAACCAAAGTCTAGATGTATATCTAACTTGGCATTGGACTCCAGATCATTTAATATATAGGTTTCTGATACACGATCATTGATTCTCAAATAGCATATTAGAGGAGCATCAATAACAACACCCGGAACAGAATCAAACACCATAGTAGAACTTCGTAGTAAACGGAGTCTCTTAAGTGAACGAGATTTCACTCGATAAACTCTTCCATCATTCCATAATACATCAATCTTTAAGTCTTCTAAGACAGGGCAAGAAGAGACAAGTCTCTCGAAAGTGGCATCATTGGGAAACCAAACATAGTTTAGATGCATGATTTTCAGACACGGTAAAGAAACAAATTCGGGGTCAACCAAAGTCAGATGAAAGAGTTTTAGTGACACCAATGTCTCACAAACATAAAGGCTTAAGGGCAGCTCATGAAAATAATTCCCACGAACACGACGGACATATAGACGTCGGATGTTACGTGTAACAAAGGCATTGATCCATGATGTAAGATAACATGCATCATGTTCATCAAAATATAACTTAAGATTGTGTATACATGAAACCCTAGTGGAATCGAAAAACCTATCACCAAAACTCCTAAAGGTATTGAAATTTGGGAATATCGAATATATCAATTCCAAACTAGGAACACTAAGCCAGATATTCTTCCATCTAGTGGATAAAACGCTTGTCGTGACAACCTCCTTTATGGGAAGATGAGAAAGTATCTGACATATCAAAGGATCAGATAATTGGCTTAACCTATTTATGAGTATCAACCTATTGGAATAACGAACCTGTTTTGAGTTTTTTCTACCCATCATCACTGTTTTCTCCTGAAAAAAACAAAATTACCAATAATTTGGGCAAAACAAAATTGCAGCACAAGGTTTTAAAGAGCCGACTTGGAGGCGTAGGTTAGTTACACTCATTTTGGACCTAGTATGGGCTGAATTTTAAGTAACCCTAATTCATAAGTCTAAAATTCAACGTTAGTTAGTGTTCTATTTTTATTTTTATTTTAACTTTAGTTCGTTGTTCTCTTATTTTGTATCTCCAATCTAAAATTGGTGCGTTCTCTAAATCTTCATTTTAATATAACTAAAAGTCTTAAACTATATACTCTTATTAATATAACTCTTTTTTTTGTCATCAGATATTATTTAGAGCTCAGAAAAGCCAATTCTGAGGAAAATTGTTTACAAAAGTGATATGAAGCGGTTCAGTACAATTTTTTTGTGCCAATTTGTCCACCTTAACATTTGCAGTACGAGAAATTAAAGATAAGCAAAAACTTATGAATTCTTCCTTGTCGGTCCGGAATTCCTCCAAATAAGTTGAAAACACTGGCCATTCGGTTGGAGAAGACATCATCTTCACCAGGTCTGCACAGTCTGTAAAAAAAAGTTATTTCTTGATTGTCGGCAAAATTCATACACTTCATCGCCGAGAGTAGAGCTTTGACTTCTATATGAAGTGGAAAAAGACTTCTACGCAGATTAGCAGCTCTCATGGTTGACGAGTCTTTATTTGATAATGTGCAAAACCACCCTAATCCAAAAAACTTATCGCTTCCTTTCCAAGATCCGTCCACAAAAAAATGAAAACCAGAATAAAGATTATCATGTGATATATTCGGTACCCTTTTTTGCTTTTCCGACCCATGGAACCGTGACTTATTAATATATCTCTTGTCTTATAAAAAGCCTGGTATATCCGTTAATTACTATATATATTCACCAGAATCTTCAAATTTGCAAAACAAAAAGTTTTTTCAGAAAATTCAGTGTCTCAAATCTACTACTCCCTCAGTTTTAGAAAAAACAAATAGTTTCAAATTAAATGATGTTTTCAACTTTTTCTATGCAAAAAATAATAAAAATAATTTACCAATTATATTTTACATCTTGTTTTCTTATTGGTTAAATTTAGTTTATTACATTGTTTTATTAATGGTTAAATTCAGTTTACTGAATTATGTCTTTTTATAGAAAAGAGAGAAAAATTAAATGAATGTTTATATATTCTTAATTATTGGGCCAAAATCTTAAAGATCAAATAAAATGAAACGGAAAGAGAGTATATGACAACAAACTATTCAACACAAAACATGATTAATTAGTACTTTACCTTCAATCACAAGTTTTTTTTGTTGCAACTTGCAAGTACTCGAAATTAGGATCATGAGATCATCAATTGTAACTGCGCAACCTTAAAAGGCCTACGAGATGGGAGATTTTTCTGTGACAATATATTAAGTGGGCTTGCTAAAACGTCGTCATTTAGAATTGTTTCGGTTATTTAGTAAGTGAGTAGGACTAACTTTGGAATGGTATCGGTTCTTAAGAAATTGATCAACTAGTCCATCAGGTCAATTTAACCCATCCACCCCGTATCTGACTGCTGATGCCGGATCAAGACCCTACTGCCGTCAGATCTAGACCCACTGATGTCATCGAAACAGAACTGACTGCCAAGTGGCTGACGATCTATAAAAACAAATTCAGTAGTGGTAAGTTTGTTACGATGAAACATTTCACGAAGCCTCGAGTTATCTATTAATTGCCCCACTCTATCATTTATAACAAACACTTAGCTATAGATGCTTTTATTTTTAGTGCAATGATAGCTTTCGTTTTCATTGCAAATCCATAGCAAATAAAATTTGGTTAGAACTTACAACTATTATAGCAAATCCGTAGCAAATTAAAATTTGTTACAAAATTTTCACATGTAGCTATATAAAATGATATGTTAAAAATTCCTTGTATGTGCTCTCTAGATTTGGAATGATATTTTTTTCTAACTTTTAATTGTTGTCAGTTTCATCATCTTTAACATTTGAATTGATTTATTTTTTAAGAAATATGTATTGATTATGAGTTTTTTCCAAATTCAAAATTGTTTTTTAAAAAAATAAAGCGGACTTACCCTGTATAACCTTATATTTAAACCGATTCAAATATGAAATATGCGGATTTTGCATATTTTGGACCAAGTTTATCACTTATTTTAATGAATAAAGAGAATGCAGACTCCTAATTCTTTAATTCAAATGTGGTCACCAATGAAAAAAATAGTTTAAGCGGTTGAAATGAAAAACAAAAAAATGAATGGGTTACCAAATATCTCAATAAACCTTATCCTTCTTTTTCTTGTTGGTAAAGGATTCAATAAGCTTCATCTTCCCACTAACAAAAGAGGAAACCTTTTATTGGCTTTACCGTGTTGTTCAAGATATACATGTGAAGTTGATCCTTTTTTAGGTCATTAAATTAAAGCTAAATTGTTCATGCTTTTATTGGCAGGACAAAAAACAAAAGTAAATAAAGAAGCAGAACCCTCGAGACTATTCTCTTAAGTCTTAAACACTATAAATGCGCATCATAACAATCTAGTAGCTAGTCATAGATACAAGTGATTGCTATACATATAACAAACACAAGAAAACACCAAAAGACCACATATCCTTCCAATGGCCCCCCTTCAACGCACCATCTCGGATATTTCACACCAAATTTCAATAGACAACACTCTAACAAAAGAACCATCTCCAACCGCAACCGCAACAACTTTGTTATCCTTATCAGCGATATCCGAAGTGGAAGATGCAAAGTGTGAGTGTTGTGGCATGTCTGAAGAGTGCACGCCGGAGTACATACACCGTGTGCGTTCAAAATTCTCAGGGAAGCTGATTTGCGGGCTGTGCGAAAAAGCGGTGGAGGGGGAGATGGAGAAGATGAACAACAGTGAAGTGCTGATGGAGAAGCGGCGAGAAGAGGCAGTGAAGGTACACATGAGCGCATGTTCCCGGTTCAACAGGCTAGGCCGGAGTTATCCAGTGTTGTACCAAGCAGAAGCGGTTAAGGAAATGCTGAAAAAGAGGTCTAAGAAGATGGTTGGAGCCACCAAGCCTGAAAAAGGTGGCCTCGCTAGGAGCTCTAGCTGCATGCCGGCTTTAGCTAAGGAGCTTAAAGATCGTACCTTGGTTAATTAGCTTATTTGTATACTCACGTACACGTATGTTATGTTCATATATAGATTTGAATTTACATGCAGACGGAGATGTGTATTAAGTGAGTTATATATGTAGTTAAAAACCGATGGAAGTTTTACGTGTGTAAATTGTAATGTATAATATTTTTTCGTCAAGTTTATTATCAATCAAACGTCCGTTTTCTCACTATTATATGTATATGTTGATCAATCATCGTCATGTAAAAGATTTGAGACTTTGACATCAAACTATAAGAATATCGAACCTTAATATATACTTATTTAAATTCTTGTATACATGATTGACATAAGTCGGTAAACAGCTGTTTTCTTATAGTAACATAGGTCGATGAAACTTATTTTGTTCTTAGCTTTTAAACTAGTTCGTATACATAGTAATAGTCCAGTGTTGTAATTATATCCAGTGAAAGTTTTAGAGACAATAGTCATAGCACTATAGCAGGATGATCTTTAGAATGGAGAAAAAATTGATTATGAATGTTATACTATTAAAACTTAGATGAGAAAAACGTAATACTAGCTAGGGGTTGAACGACTCTTTTTAAAAAAAAAAAAAAATCAAAGAAATCGCTATAGGAG
>Ga0041059_1003541_pt1 | contig 10591 bp, 7 predicted proteins | sample AraColnosormetaG_FD_56232 | JGI IMG/M metagenome (GOLD analysis project Ga0041059, IMG submission 56232) | Arabidopsis roots microbial communities from North Carolina, USA - Col MF nosort | ecosystem: Host-associated > Plants > Roots > Unclassified | place: USA: North Carolina | collected 2013-09-02 | reverse complement strand
TTTTTTTTTAATATGGTTAGTCATGGATCTAAGCCAAACACATTCTTTATACACTTAATGAAGAACAGTGGTTTGTGTGATTTGATGAAGTGACGACTATAGTCTGCTTTTGAGAACGCAACGAGATTGTAGTTCCGATATCCGATTGGTGATCTAGACTTATGAGGTTCCGATAGATATCCTGCATCTGCAAAATCAACTATATCAAACTCGGGGTTTCTAGGATAATATAATCCTAAATCAAGAGTACCTTGAAGATAATGGAAGATGTGTTTTGTCTCATTATAATGCCTTTGTGTAGGGGATGAATTGTACCTTGCAAGCAAATTAGTAGCAAAAGCAATATCTGTCTAGTATAATTTGCAAGATATATAAGTCCACCGATAGCACTCATATAAGGTACTTCGGGACCAAGAAATTCTTTGGTATCCTCCTCACAAGGTCTAAATGGATAATTTCAACATTTAAAGATCTATTGATCATTGGTGTACTTAAAGGATTCGTTTTATCCATATTAAAGCGCTTTAAAATCTTCTTTGTATAATTTGATTGATGCACGAATATACCATCTTGGAAATGCTCAATTTGGAGTCCGAGACAAAATTTTGTCTTTCCATGATCTTTCATTTCGACCTCTTCTTTCAGATGAGTTCGTGCATCATCAATCTCCTTTAGAATTCCAATTATATTTAGGTCATCAACATAAACATCAATGATCACAAATCCCGAAAGGGATTTCTTAATGAAGATGCAAGGACAAATTTCATTATTCACATATCCTTTCTTAAGTAAAAATCGCTTAAACGATTATATATTACATGCTTCCGGATTGTTTCAATTCGTAAAGTGATCACTATAATTTAACCACATATATATATCTTTAGACTTTGATGAGTCTAATGCCTCGAGAACTTTTAATCCTTCCAAGATTTTCATATATATATCATTATCAAGAGACCAATATAAATAAATTGTCACTACATCCATAGGATAAATATCTAAATTATTAGATCCTGAATGGCTCATTAAGTACCTGAATGTAATTGTATCCATGATCGGAGAATATGTTTCTTCATAATCAACTCCTTATCTTTAAGAGAAACTTTGTGCAACAAGTCGGGCTTTATATCGTGTTATCTCATATTTCTCATTTCTTTTTCGCATGAATACCCACTTGTATCCAACTGGTTTTACACTTTTAGATGCAGTGACAATAGGTCCAAAGACAATTCTTTTATTAAGGGAGTGCAATTTAACTTGCATGGCATTTCTCCATTTCTCTCAATCAAACCTTTTCTTGCACTCGAATAATGTCTTTGGATCTGGATCATCATTCTCATGATCGATCTCTTTAGATAAAGAAAAGGAGAATATTCTATTTTCATCATTAGTATCATCTCTATCTCATATGATACCATCATGGGCATAGTTAATGGAAATCTAATAATTTTCTATCGTTCCTAGGACTTGGTTCTTTTTGAAGAACCTTTTCATTTTCTTCTCCCATTTTCATTTTCTTTCGAGAATTTTTATCTTTTGACCCAATAGGCCTCCAACACTTTAATTAAACCTAAGGTTCATTAACTTTGCTCCCATCTAATTCTAGCTCTCTAGGAATTTCAACTCTTGATGTTTTGCAGCGGAGATATATGACTTTGTCACCATTCTTGTATCAGTGAACGAATCTGGTAATTAATTTTTCATATTATGTAAATGTATAATCTTTTGTACTTTCAGCTCACGTTGCTTCGTGGGGGAGAGGGGGGGGGGATCAAGATATTTTAAAGATGGTGCCCCCATTCTATATCTTTAATCATATGCATTTGATGAATTCTTCCCCCTAAACGGTCTAACAATGAGTTACAACCATTTAATTAAAGACTTGGCCATGTCATTTTGTGTATGAACATGAGGGACCTGATGCTCTACATTGATTCCCATCGATACACAATAGTCATTAAAGGCTTGTGAAATAAATTTTCTAGTATTATCAAACGTTAATTTCTTTATGGCATAATCAGGAAATTGTGCCTTGAACTGATTATTTGGGCAATGAATCTTACAAAAGCCGTGTTTCATGTTGTCAAAAGACATACATGTGACTATCTAGTAGATGCGTCAATTAATACCATAAAATATCGAAACGGTCTGTATAGTGGGTGGATTAGCCTACATATATAGCCATGAATTCTCAACAAGAATTGAGGCCTTTCTTTCCCAATTTTGGTTGACGATGGCCTTAGTATGAGTTTTCCTTGAGAACGTACTTTACAGGAACACTCACCAGATTTAAATATTTTTTGATTTTTCAAATGGATTGCCATTAGAATTTTGCACAAATTTTGCATCATAACTGAACCAGGATGTCCATGTCTTTTATGTCATGTTTTAAATGTACTAGTAAACTCACTCAAGTTTATTGTAACATTTGATGCGATTATATTTATTTTGGTGCAATATAATCTGGAGGATAACATTGGTAATTTTTCTAATATATATTGTCTCTCAGATTTTATGCAAGGATATTCAATGCCATCTTTATTCATAGTCTCTATATGATATCCATTACTTCGGATACCTTTGAAACTTATCAAGTTTTTTTTAGACTTAGGCGAATATAATGCATCATTTACTTTAAAATGAGATTACCTTGACATTGTAAAATTAGCTTTGCCAAAACCAATAATAATATTTGCATGGCCATATATAGTACTCACACTTCTAGCTAAGCATTTTATTTTGAGAGAGAAGAAGTACTTTTTATTTTTAAAGATTGTTGATGCGTGTTTTTTTTGCTTTACGCTTTTACCTGAAAGACCACACGACTACTGCAAGTGCACAACAAATCTGTTGTAGTATTTAACGATCAAATCCATAGGAAGTGTAGCTACAAGGTAGGACTCAAGTTAGTTAACCATGCCAAGACAACCGAAAGAGAAGGGTTTTGTGTATATAATGAAACTAAGTAAAGAGTGCAATAAAAGGAAACAATAGAAAGGCAATAAAAGTAAACGACAATGAAAAGAGCGGGTGTAAAGCAAGATGGTGAAGGCGTTAGGTTTTCGGGGTTTTCTCCGCGCAACATGGTTCAAATAAAGATTTAGATTCCAATTCAAGTGATAACATGGTTAGCTTTGTTTACTTCCAAGTTCTTAGACATACGAAGCTCATTCAAGTTCAGCTAGACCTAGGTTATAGGTGGAAGCCGGCTAATCTCCCTATACTCCGCTACTCAGTTAACCCTAGGCTCTAAGTGCTAACATGGCAACGACGCATAGATCAAAGCATTAAGTTCAAGTTTGATTCTAGTCCATAGTGCCCTATAACTCAGCAATCACATGGTTCTAACACAATATTCATTTGTGAGTTAGGTTCAAGCAATTATACGAGATTCTGCCAAGTATAAAATATCTAAGATCATGTACTAGGTAACGTGCTGGACATACATGCATTAAGATCAAACTCAACTAGAAAGAAAAGTGTAAAGGATCAAACAAAACCATAGAAACCGCCAACCTAAATTGTATCTAAGGTCCCCATGAATACCCTTCGAAATCCCCTTAAACCTAACTAGATATCTACTCAAAGAACACAACATCATATGAATAAGAAATTGCATAAAAAGAGTATGGGTATAGGAAAGGGTTTAGAGATCTTCTCTGGGAATCCAAAGTTGATGAGTCTTCTTCCTTTTACAAGTAGAGAATAGAGAAGAGAAGAGAAAAAAAGAGAAAACAATGAAGAACCAGAGGAGCGACGGCTCGAAAGCAAGGGAGGTAGCCTAATTTCATGGGTTGTGATTAGGGTTTCCCCTAATCTTAGTATTTATCGGCCTTCATTAGGTTAAAGGGTAGAAGCGTCTTTCTATTGATTAGTAAGTGATGGGCCAAAAACCTGGGCTTCGTAGGAGGACTTGAATTCAGTGGCAAGAGGAAGGGAAGGAGTGGTTGTGCGCCTTAGTGGTCAGTGGAAAAATCGAGGGGACGCCCGGGTTCAAGTCTCCAAGGCCGGTGGTTTTAGATTGATCATTTCCAAACAGCGATTCTAGGACATGTCTTCACTCTTCGGGCCATAACGTCTAAACGGCTTCTTGGATTGCTTTGATTCGACTTCGACGTTAATCTTGACTCCTCTAGGTTTCCAATGACACCCAGATACCCTGATTTCGTGATCAGGAAGATCTTCGCCGGATGCCAAACATCTAAAGCACATAAACTGTACTAAAGCGGAATTTGATCAACTTCTACTTTTTTGCTCGAAAACTCATCATTCTTCCTTGATGCTTAAATACTTGAAATATGCCTTGAAGTGTCTATTTAATCTTGATTTCTCCATGGAAAAACTAATAAAACATATGTTATCAATTAATTGTGTGCGTAGAAGCATTGTGCGCCAGACATATATCTTCATCCTCAATCTCGTATTTTGATATTTTCTGGATAAAATATGTATTCATTAAATTTTGACATAGGCTATCCATATGTCATAATATATTACAATAAAAGTGTTATCCCATAATTAAAGCATGTATAATTCTTGTCATACATATGGCTATAATACATTACACTGATTTCTCGGTGTCATGATCAATCAAGAAAATCTACCATATCAAGATAATTATCATCATCTTGACCTTTAAAGGAAGATCCCAGCTCATCACAGATGAGATTAATTTCAACATCCCTTTCTTCGCTTTTTGTGAAGCATGATACATATCGACTAAATACTTTGGTATACGACACGTCCTTTCATGCCGCATCTGTGGCAAGTGCTTTTCAACATGCCTTTTATTAACATTACCAACATCATTCACTTGAAGGTTTTTGTTCGATTTTTCCGTGTTGAAATCACTGGGATGGAAACTTCTTCCTTTTCCTCAGTCATGACCATTCCCACGACCAAGACCACAGCCAGGCCAAGGTCCGGGTCCTCACCAATTATCATCATCGAATGTAGCAACATTCACTTCTAAAAGTGGAGTTAATCCAAGTGGGCGAGATAAATGATTCATCATGACGAGCTCATTATTTTGCTCAGCAACGCAAAGGACTTGCATCAACTCAGAATAACGAGTGTATCTTTTGGGCCGGTATTGATGTTGAAGGGATTGCATTTACAGAATGAAAGGTGGAGAGCGTTTTTTTAACAATATTATAATCACTCACTTTTCACCACATAATATCATCCTGGAGGTGATTTCGAACATGGCGGAATTATAATCACCAACACTTTTGCAATCCAAGAACCGGAGATTTAGCCATTCATGTCTGCCTTTTGGCAAAATCACATATGTTATGATCGAAACAATCTTTAAGTGATTGCCATAGATCCACATGATATTCTCTTATGATGTATTCATTTTTTAAATTGTCATCGAGATGATTGCGTACGAATATCATGGCTTTAGCTTTGGTCTCATCTTATGTCGTTTTAGATGCATCTGTGGTGCTCAGAAACCTATTTGATCTTAGATGCATCTTAACATCATATGCCCATGTCATATAATTTTTGCCAGATATATTTAGGGCAACGACATCGAATTTAGCCAGATTTGACATGATTATCTATATAAAAATAATCATTCAATTATTAAGCTATTTATGGTATTTTAAAGAAGTAAAGTCTATCATTTGATTAAGGAGGAGACATAGTCTCATACTCCAAAAATAACATGTATGTTATTTTATATAAATAAATTAAAATCAATATAACATAATTTAAATGTTACTTCAAAAAATATTTGAACAAATAAATGATCGATCTGTTATACCATCACTCAAAGTGTTGTAAAATAGAACGCATAAACAAAATATATTATTATATTTGATATATATATATATGAAGGGAAGACGTAAGAGAAATGGAGAGTGAAGTAAGATTCTTCACTTTTTCTACATTTTATAATAAAACAACATAGATATATTTAGGAGAGAAAAACTTGGAGGATAAGTGCCTCAAAGAAAAAATAAGGGAAATTTGACTCTATAACCAAATTTTTTTTATAAATTAAGAAACTAACACATCAAAAAAAGGAAGAAGATATTATCTATATTTTGTGTAATAAAGACAGGTTTGGCCTTGGTGTGAAGTACACGTTTTTCTTCCTCATATTGCTTAAGTCATCTTCTTCTCTTGGTAACTATAAAAATATGAATTGGAGTTTTTGTCCAGAAAAGTTGATGTCACGAAATCTTAAGCTTTTGATTTTTTTGGGGGGCAGGCCGTGTAAAGTCTCGAGGAGAGATAGTCGAGTAAATTGCTGACACGTCGTGTAGGACTCACTCTGATTCCGCTGGGGTTTTAATTTACAGAGACATGATCATATTTTTTTACTCCGATTTTGTTGGGGTTTTAATTTACAGAGACATGATCATATTTTTTTACTCCGGTTTTGTTGGGGTTTTTGTTTGGTGTTTTTATTGGGTTCCTTATTTAACAACTACAGATGTTACTTCTTCTCCAATTTGGATTTGGATAGATGAAGTGTGGCGACGAAATGCCAATCCATAAATGTTGGAGTGAGATATCAGAACTATATTGGGAACCAATAAATCGATTTTGATTTTGAGAAATTTTTGAGAGATACTATTTTATTTTGTGAATATACTATTTACGTATACCTTGTACTATATACGTTTTAAAATAAATTGTTTGTTTTGATTAAGGATGTTAAGTGATTTGATTAGTGTTTTATATTAAAAGCCTTGGGTTCCCTATATATTATCTTAGGGTTTAGTATCCTTCCATCAAAAAGTATTTAATTGATTATTTGGATTCATGGGAACAAACGTTTCTATTTGAACAAATATATACTATTCTATCTTTCTACGACGATGTGTATAGAACTTGATACCACTATTCATTTTTTAAGAAATTCGTTTCCGATTTTTAAAATTCAAAAATCTGCTTTTTCAATAGTATTATTAACTTTAACCAAATAATCTGTTTAAACTAATGTAGTAAACAAGATTAAGAGGATGAATATATTTTAATCATATATAATTCTCTTTCCTCTTGTCTGAGACTTCTCTTTCTCTACAAACGTATATGTGGAAAGGAGTTTAATGTATTTTCCCAACTGACATGTGCTATCAAATGAATTACGCACATTATAGTGCTATATATTTAATAACTTTTTTCAAAACCGTCATTTTTGCAATTCACCCAAAAAATAACTTCGCTTTTTTTTTTTTAGTGTATTACCTCGAAAGAGAATCTTTGGAAAAAAATTCAAAGGCCGTGGTTCAAGCCCAAACCCAAGCCCAAATCGAAGAGAAAGTTTAGAAACAGTTTTCAACCAGCAAGTAATAGACGTGCCTCAGTTAAAATATCACTATTTGCATCAGTGCCCCAAGCGCCGATTAACTTAACTTTACCAAGTTCATTATAATATCTTCCTATGATCTGTCTTTGCTAACTTTACATAATTACATCCCAGTTTCTTTCGTATTGGGCCCAACAGCTCGTGCATTGTTTTTTGTTTTAGTTGGTTCACCATCAACATAGTCTTCATAGAATAATATTGAATAGTTTAATAGGCGCACGTAGGGGGTCATAGAACAGTGTTGACAGCTAATTTGATTTGTTAGTATTCAGTTCCCAATAGTGGATTCAGCATTCAGGATTAGAATCATATAATATTGAAAGTTGAGAACAGCAAAGCTGTGATGGGTCTTTTGCTTCGGTGACAAGTCATACGTAGACTCCTTACAAGACCTAAGACTTATTATCCAAACAGTAAGTGGTCTTTGTTTGTTGGACACTTGTTGTTGTCCTTTCTAAGCTCGTTAAGTTCTTCTCTTCCATTATCTCAAAATGTCCATTAGTCCCAATCGTGTGTATTATGGACTATGGAGGAAACTACGATAAAGTGAAAAAATCACGAGTAACGTACTTTTCACGTGCCAAGCACATGCATTTTGGTCGGGTGAGTTGTGTACATCTCCCAATTTTTATTATTATTAGTTATCTTCATTATGTAATCGTATTTGTTTTGTTTCACTAACTTTCTTCACTTTGTTTTTTTCCTACTTTATTGATCTGTCATTTGATTCACTTTGTTTCTCATGTGGGTCTCTCTTTACCAAACATGGATGAGAAATCTAAATTTAATTAATAAGATGAAAGAACATTTTTTTGTTTTGTTATGGTACTAAAACATTAATCTCCTCCTATATATAATCGTTGTATATTATTACATGGATGGTGGTACAAGGGACTTGGTCCTTCTATTTTTTTTTTGTGTCACTAAAACTAAAACTGAAATTTGATTGATAAATTTGGTGTGGAACCAAGAAATTACATAGAGCCCAAATAAGAGAAGCAAAAACCGACGGAAGAAGTTAAAGTTTTCGGAAACAAAGCCGGACGAAAACGAAGATATCCCTGAAAACACAGCCCTATATAAGAGAAACAAAAAAAACACTAAAAACACAAAGCAGCAAAAATTGAACCCTAGATGTAAGAGAACAAATCCAAATACATATACAAAAGCAACAAAGGTAAAAACCAAAAAAATGATAGGCACAAGCGGCAGAGAAGACTTGGTCCTTCAATCTTCTGAATTTTTATTTTTTTTAGTAAAAATTATTTTTAAAATTAGAATATAAAGTTGAACATTTGACAAAAGAAAGTTATGGGTCAAATATCTGAAACATTCACGGTTTATCGGGAAAAAAATCGGTGTAGTTCATTGTTGCAAATCATTGGTTCGGTGTAAGATTCTTTTTTGTTGAGTACGTCAGATTAGTGGTGTTTTATTTTAAATAATTTGTAAAGTAGTCGAGAGTCCTTTTAATTACTAGGCAACAGAGATCCCGCGAGCATTATAGTTTGCTTATAAGTTATAAGTGATGACCACATGCTTCCTTTTATTTTCTGTTGGAAATTATATTATTATACTACAATATGAACGTCTCTTAAACACTGATCATGAGGACGACAAATTAGAAAAAGCACTGATGACATGTTAGATTTAACATATTCGGATTAACGTAAGGAACAAAATCTCATAATTATGCTTCTTTTTTCAACTTCATAATTATGCATTTTGAAACAAATTATGAAGTGGTGTTCCAAAAGGATTAGACAAGTTCTATTTTAGACATATCGTTAAATTTCTGTAAATAAAAAGATGACATAGTTAATTTTTGGTAGCGTTTAAAAAATAAATAAACTGTATAAATATATATATAAGATATCATTAAAGAGAAAATCCAAAAAAAACGTAAGAAAGCTTATAAGATATTTTTTAAATATATATAATGTATCGTTTTAAATCCAAACGCTACAAAAAAAATAAATCCGTCAGTTAACAAAAATTTAACGGTATATACCTAAAACAATTCAGTCAACAAAATTTAACCATTTTATTATAAAGTCAAACTAAACTTTGAGACTTAAATAACATTTCAAAAGTTAATGATTTCTTCATTTCAAATTTGAAAGTTCTCAATTTTCTCAACATTTTTCCCTTTTTATTTTATATATAATAAGCTTGTATTTAACTAAGTCGTTTTTCCTGTTATGGTCAGTCAAAATCTTTTCTAGAAAATGGCTGAGACTATCTGTATACATGAGGTCTGACAACTCTGAATCTTAGATTTTGGAAGAAAAAAAAAAACGTAAAAGTTTGAGAAAATTACGCAATTACATATGAAAATCTGTAAATTGTAAAGTACAAATCTATCCACACTCAACAGTGATGTTCGTTGTTAAGGTACTCTTCACGAAATGATAAATCCAACAAACCATGAAATTGTTAGTTTTATGACTTTTAATAAGCGTTGAATTTATAAGCTTGAGAAACACTAAATTGAACTAAAGATAAAGCTACCATCTCAGTTGTAATTTTTTATAGTAAATTTCAAAATATGTCATTTGTTATATAGAAAATAATTTATAGATCACCATTAAACATGATATTTATTATTATAAAATGTCACTAAGTGGCTATGAGAAATAATTATTTTGGAGAGATCCGAATAATGCAACAGTGATTATAAAATGAAAAAGTAGACTGAAGTGTATAGGAAGAAGGGGACAAAGACAGTAGACATTAGTACATAATTCATTAACTTTTTACCATCAAATTTGTACCTTTCTTGGGAAAAGATAGAATAGAACTACATGTCTTGGAGCCATTATGGTTAGGCCTTCTTTCTACAATTAAAATTAACTAAATCTTAATGATACTATAACCATTTAATATGTTTTTTGCAGGCTCAATAAATGTAGGCATCAAAATGAATAAATGATGGGTTTCTATTCACGCGAGTGGTTAAGTGAGACTCAAAAGAACCAATTACAACTAGGGCACAACTAGCCTTCATTATTTATTTTTTTGAACATTCGTACTTCATGCTCATGCTCCTTTTTAGTAATGACTGGTCTCATTATAAGAAAAAAAAATCTTACATGTAGCGTGGTCTTTTTTTTTGGTCATCTCATGTTACATAAGGTTGTTTAAGAAAAAAATTCATGTCGTCTAGTTAAATATATGCTTTAAATAGAGACGTGCGGATCAACTTCGTATCAAGTACGGTGCGGTTCTAATAGTAACAGAAAAAAAAAAAANANANATATATATATA
>Ga0041059_1003540_pt1 | contig 10593 bp, 5 predicted proteins | sample AraColnosormetaG_FD_56232 | JGI IMG/M metagenome (GOLD analysis project Ga0041059, IMG submission 56232) | Arabidopsis roots microbial communities from North Carolina, USA - Col MF nosort | ecosystem: Host-associated > Plants > Roots > Unclassified | place: USA: North Carolina | collected 2013-09-02 | reverse complement strand
TTTTTTTTTTTTTTTTTTTTTTTTTTGTGCACCTCACATATATACTTGTTAAAAAATGAATGTTGAGTGTGATATTGAAGGAATATAATAATAATATTAACAAGGTAAGTGTCTTTTTATGTTACAAGGTAATCTTAGAGCATGTTCAATGGTAAGAACAACCTCAACTTTGTATCTTAACTAATTCTTAGCTATAAAACTGATTAAATTTAATGAAACCAACAAGTCTTAGCTAAGATAAACATCTTAGTTAAGATGTTTTCTTAAAATTAAGAAGAGTATATGTGTTGTGTTTTGAGTGGGTAGACATTGTTTTGAAATAGTTTGAATTGTTGTCTTTTAGGAATTCAATAGTTCTTAACCATTGGAGTAAAAATTAATTCAGCTTCTTCTTAACTTTTCTTAACTTAGTAAAAGTAACATTTTAATTTAAAATAAGGTTAAAATTGAAAATTAAGAACCAATTGGTTCTAAACCATTGGGGTTGCTCTAAGCCCTTGAGAGAGTCTCTTTAAAAATTTATAGTAATAAATTTTAAGAATTTGTATAATTTAGAGATTATGATGGGTAAAAATAAAAAGCTTCGTTCTCTCCCAGACACGGTAATCAAGACATCTTCTGTAAACATGCTTTCCGGCGCCGGTGAGACTCATGTTCGCTGGCGTCGGGACCTGCAAAATCTTCTTAGCCTGTTTCAGTCTTTCTTAAGCTTCTGGTCTTGGTTTTTCTCTCCGTTAAGTTCTTCTCTCGTGCAAAATCCAAAACTTTCATTTCCTTTAGTCTTCTTCTCTTAGGGTCTTCTTTGCGACGGAAGAGTGAATGTTTACTCTACAAGCCTTGCCCCGAATCATAACTCAGACGCAGATCCGCCTTTGAACCCGACAAGAGAAGAATCGCACTTCTTCATCATCGCCCTTTCCAAAATTCTAGAGCAGTTTTTCATCGACACATCCTTTGGCTCCAGATCTGCCCTATTAGCGGTAACGCCTTTAGTTCCTTCTCACTGGATTTCGTTGATGGCAGGAGATTCTCTTGGACCATCAGTTGTGCCTTTTCCGGTGAAAACGTCGACGACACACGACGAGCTTCATTGCTGGCAGGTGTTTTTCCCAGGTGCTTCACCGTCGACCATCACTTCCGATCTTTACGACGGCGGCACTCTCCCTTCCCTTCTCTCAACCGTAACAACTCTAGGGTTTGGTGGGATGGGCCTCAATTTTCTTGACGGCCCAGTTGCAACAATCCATGCTTTTGGTGGTTTGGGCCTCTCTCATTTCGGCGGCCCAAAAACTCTAAACCTAATTTGGCCCATATCCAGATTTGCTTTACTCAGAGTTTTGTGGACTCTCTCTCTGAACCATTGCTTCACGATAACGGATGGTCGTGGACTCCATTCAATCGTTGGAACCTTAGTCTTAGAGGAGCCTTGCAATCACAATACTAGAAACCTGTTACATAGAGTAGATTGGTTGCCAACAGATGTAAGTTTAGTCTTGAAGCTTAGTGGATTAGTTTTGATCTCGAACCATAGGCTATGTGATGCGGCTCACACCTTTGTTCTTATATGTGATCATATAATGAGTCTGAACCTTCCCACTATCATGCTTACTCATCCCGTCCCATGTCGTTTGTTGGACGATGCATCACAACCCTCTTGGAATTGTTGGGTAAAACCGCTTTGGCTTGCTCTATCAACCCTCTTCTCAAGCCCCATGAATCCGGTTAATCTCTGTCATTTGATTAGAAGATTATTTGTGCTTTGGACTTGTAATCTTTGTTGCCGATTGCATTATGTTTACTCCTCTAATGAGATACCTTCCCTGAAACCTTACTCCTCTAAGAGATATCCTCTTTGAAACTTGAACCCGGAGAAAAGTCTCACACCGCAGCCTCCTCTTTGGAGCATTTCAACGAAAGCTTCTATGCGTCGATCGCACGAGCTTACTATGATCACAAGTTGATCCGAGATTTCTCGAAGCTAGTCTTCAAGCTTGAATCTCTGCAGGTCCCAATAGATCTACCATCCCTTGCAACCTTCTTGAAGTTATGCATTTTGGAAGACTCATGAAATCTTTATCTCTATCTTTCATGTAATGCTTTAATTTTACTTTGTATGAACCCACCTCTCTTGAGGAGTTAGATTAATGAAAGCTTCCTTTGCCCAAAAAAAAAAAGAGATTATGATGGGTCTTTATATTTTTTATGTACAATGGTGGAATCTTAAATTGGGTCTCTTTGAAAAAAAAAATGTTAAAGATCAATTGATTTCAGAGAGATCAGAACAAAACAGAAGAGCAGCTGAGAGAGAGTAAGAAAGAGATGGGAAAGGAGAAAAAAAAATTGTTTTCTCAAACTCACGACCAATCAGGTCATGACACGTCAAATCCCTTTAGCTTCACAAAAACCTCTTAATTTAGGAACGTTCCTTCTAATTTAACATAGTTTTGATTTAATTTTGGGGTTTTATGGAAAGAGTCTTTTGCTCTAAAGCCCTCCATTTAATTGAAAGTTTGGTCTCCAATCCATAATTTAAAGGATCGAACGACCACAAAACTAATTAATATATTATTTGGTCGTAAATAATTATTCATCTATATAGATGTTAATTTGTTTAATTATTATATTTATTCAGATTATGGCATACAACCACTAAAAGTCTAATAGTCAACTAAGAGCACCATTATTAGTAGTATCTTAGATTAGTTCTTAAGGTTAAGTAGATATGAAATATAATGTTTTTATTGAATATATTGTTAAGAATGGCTCTTATATAAGAGCCAAACTAAAATCTAAGAGCCAGACATGTGGCATTTTATGATTGAGTGTTTTCTTTTTCTTTTGTTTCTTCTCTCTCTTTCACACAATGCGACACCTAGGAGTGAATAATTCGGATTACGGATCGGATTCGGTTCGATTATTTTGTATTCGAATAATTCGGATGAGATAGTTTATTATCCGTTTGCATTATATGAATATTTGGTTCGGTTTCGGTTCGGATGGTGTCAGATTCAGATCGATTTCAGATCAGTTTTTGAGGAAAAAAAACTAAAAAATTGTTCAACAAGTTCACAAGTGTATTTCACATAGTTTACATATATGCTTTCAAATCTCGAAAATATGTTGGACATTAGAATTTGGCAGAAATCAATAGTTTAACTAATCGTTTTTGTTTATGTTTCCGTCATGTTTGTTTAAACTTTTATGTCATATATGTTTTAAATTTTATAAGTTGTAATAGTTATTAACTTTTTAAAAACTAAATTTTTTATTATTTTCAAATAACTTTTTTTTTTAAGAACTTCAAGTTAAGAACCTATCATTGCATATTGCCAAAATTTTAATCTCTTAACTAAATTCTTAACATCAAAATTTTTAAAATCAATTATACATATATTCCTAAAAACTATGCTAAGACTAATTTAGGAGACTATCAATAATAATGCTCTAATATACAAACACTCTTTGCCATACTGTTTATTCTTCGTAGTAATTAAATGATCACATTTATTAATCCTGCAACAATCCACGTAATGTAGTTGATAGACACGTACTTAACTTATGAAAAATATTAAAACTACTAATTTGTTTATAAGTCAAACTAATTCTTACTTCTTTATTTGAGGTCAAAGCTCAATGTCTGCTTCTTCTTTTTTTCTTTTTTTTGTTAGTGCATCATAACTTGCATTGTTGCAATTCGAATGCGACAGATTTTTTTTACATTCGAATTAGTTATGCCTTCACCATTATTCTTATTCAAATATTATAGACGCGATTAAAATATACCCGATTTGTAACAAAAATAATTATATATATATATATGAGGACAGTGAAAGAATCTGATTACGTAGAAAAATCTCGATATGTAGTATTCACAATGTGACATTTCAGTACTTTTATCGCAAAAATAATAATTAAAATATAGTCTTTAATTCATGTGAAATGTTTAGATGTTTTTCCAATACCTAGAGTTTTACATGATGGATTTATAAATATAAATTTATGGAAACCTCTAATTGATATATAAAAAAAACATTTTCAAATTCTTATGAACAAATTTAATTTATAGAGTAAAAATCATTAAATAATATTTTTTATTTTTTATTGAACTACAAATTTCAGAAAATTTGAACTATAACGTAAATAATATGAGAAAAAAAAGAATCAACTATTCACATATGCAAGTTCTCCATACATATATAAACACTTGTAAAAAAAACATAATAATACAATCTCATTAGACAGACCGGCATATTCGGGACCATCGATAATGTAATATCTACATTATTCTAGATTTAGAAGATGAACGTGAAAATCATGGAGCATGGTACATTTAAAGGACGACAATATGACGTAAAGTAATACAAAGTCAAAAGTACAAGTAAACATAATAATAATGCTCAAACGATCTTTGTTTAGGAGTATATACTAATCACGTATGATTTTTTTGTAATCATATCTCATCATTTTTCATCTATCTGTAATATATAAGATATAGTTCTACAATTAGTTAAAATTTACAGAGAAAACGTACGCATAGGATTTTTTGGTTATATATGAGAAGAAATGTTTTACGTTGTGATATCACCTGTACTATGTAGTTGGTTCACTTGTCCAATGCCTTTAAGCCTTTTAGATATTACACTATTTGCTTTAAAAACAAATTCTTCAGAAAGAAAATATCTGAATATAAAAATAATAAAAATAAAAACGATAATATATAAGACGGAAGAAAGTGACTAGAAATTGATAGCCCGTTTGATATTTGTTCATCGAGGAAGCAATAACAGCTGTTCCTCAATAATCAATATTCTCAATCATGGTATATATAATATCATAAAAGATGATTTATATACATATCACCAGTGAAAATTTAGATAAAATAATAATACGTTGAAAAAGTAATATAATTACAGCGACGATGGCCACAAACATAATTCACGGGTGATGATGGTCAAAGTCGTCCGTCAAATTATTTGAATAAAAGTCGGGGTTTCTTTTTTTCACGTCAAGCTAATAAATTAACCTTTTTTCAAAAAAACTGTCTATAATGATTAGGGCAATTCTATAGTCATCATTTATGTGGTTCCTAAGTCTATAGAAAAAAATGTGGTAGGTGTGGTTAAATATAGCGTGAAATTCTTTTTTTTTGTTTTTTTTTGTTCAAAACTTTTATTTTTGTAACGATCAATCACATTTGTAGTAATCTAAAATTTTGAATAATCACTGGACACTGGTTGTAAAAAAAAAAAACAGGTAAAAACTTTTGCGATCGTGTAGGATAATTAACTTTGTCTCAGATAGTCAGATACGGAGATACCCATATTTACTTGTTAATAACGTGCTTAGTGCATCTTGAGAGATTCATGTAGCCGGTACGGTCAAAACCAGTTTATTTTGGAATGTAGTTTCCTTGACCCAATTAGCCATCAGGACTTTGAAGCATGTTGTAATTCCAATATTTCGGAAACCCCATACACATATATAATTTCTACATTATATAAGTAACGATCGTATACAGAACATATATGAACAATAATCTTGATTTGAATAATATTTTTAATAGTTTGACTTTTAGATATTTAGATTCAAGACTTGTAAGACAAGTTATTTCTTGTAATATAGAAGCAATCACCAAATTGTAGAATATTGCTTTGGGATGTCTTCAATATAAGTATATAACCAATACGGCTCATTAAAACAGATATTTTAAATATATATATAAAAATATAACAAAAAAAATTTATTCAAAAAACAAGGGAAGTCTCAATCCAGGAGGAAATAGTTATAACATAACCATAAGATATTTTCAGGAAAAACAAAAAAAAAATACATGAGAGACTTGTACTAACATTTTCCCCTGTTTTTTTAAATTCAATTACTAGCTTTTCCCATCTTAAATTAAAATTAAAAACTCAAAAAAAAAAAACTAAAGAAAGTCAAGAAAAATAAAATTGAAGTTTTTGTACACTTGGTGTTTTCTCCTTGATCCCATTTGGGGAATATTTTTCTACCAAAATCTTGAACCTGTTTTCCTCCATCTCTATCTTTTTTTCTTGATAAAGAAAGAAAGAATTATTTATTCTTCTTCTCTAGTCTCCTCTTTCCAAATATAGAAAAGCTAAAGGCAATTCTGTCATTCTACACTTCGATCTCCGGCTTCCGGGCCAGCACAATGGGCAGTCCGTTTTGGGGAAGCGCGAATGGCCCATACTGAATCCCGTCGCTCGCTCCAACAATTGACCAACTGAAATTACAAATATACCCCTTATCAAAGACAATTCTACACATAAATTTGAAAGAAAAGAACAAAATGAGTGAAAGAGAAGGTAATAAGTAAGTAGTACACACACACACACCTGTACTTGGTGGTGAGATGATGAATCATAATAGACATCTCAAGCTTGGCTAATTCATTTCCAGGACACGAGTGGGTTCCATTGCCAAATGGCATGAACGTATTGGGTTTTGGAGCCACCTATATTAGCAACCAAATCATGTTAAATATAACATCATACTCCAAAACATTAAAAACAGTACTACAAACTATCAAACAAATGATAATTACCTCGAATCTTGATGGATCAAATTTCCCCGGATTAGAAAAAATATCAGCACTATGATGAATGTTTCTGAATAGGGGTAACACTTTCCATCCTTTAGGTATCAAATATCCTGTAAAACCATAGAATGTTAGTTCGAATTTCGACTCGAGATCGTCATCATTTATCGGTTTAATTGTGTATGTTTAGTACCTTCGTATTCGACATCTTCGACAGCTTCTCTGAATGTGAAAGATAAGATTGAAGCGACTCTTAATGTTTCTTGAATAACTCTTGAAGTTAATGGCATCTTCTTTGTATCTCCCCAAGTTAGAGACTCTCCTTCTTCTTTGTCTTTCCTTATTGCCATTTGTTCTTCCTGTTTAAAATACCAAAATTACCCATAAGAACACAAACAAAACTACGAAACTGCCACTTCTCTGTTTTTTATATTACCAAAAGACGACAAATACGTGTCCGTATATGTACTTACAGTAACGGCTTCTAGAACGTTGGGATTCTCGGCTAGGTACTTGAGGATCCACGACATCACACTCGCCGTCGTGTCTCTAGCGGCGAAGATTACTCCGATTATGTTGTCGGCGATCTGTTCGTCGGTTAGCTCTTCTTTGTCTCCCATGAATGATCCGAGAAGATCGTTGTGTGAGGAACCGTTCTGTCTTCTCTCTGATAAGATTCTAGCGAGGATCTGTGAGAGTTCCTTCCGAGCTTTCATTGATTTGTGGAAAAGTGTTCCAGGGAGATTCACTGGCATCGAATTGTAACCTTTCTCGAGAATGTAGTAGCATCGTTTTAGATCTTCTCTGTATAAAACCTCGTCTTTTCCGAAGATCGATAGCAACGCAACGTTGAAGGTGTACTGATCAAACAAAAAAAGATCAAAACAGAGGAAAGTAACGTTATGCTCTGTTTTCAAAAACAGGGGAATTATGTGTGTAGCTCTGTTTCTAGCAGAGGAAAAACAAAACAGAGGAGCTTACTGTTTTCATTTCTTGGTAAGTGTTGATCATTGTTCCCTCCCAACTTCGGAGAGAGTCTTGAGCGATGGATTCAATATCAGGAACCATGTTTCTGATAGATTCAGGCATAAAAGCACGAAGAACAAGCTTCCTGAGTTTAGCGTGATAATCACCCTGGTGGAAGAAGATGGCTTGTTTCCCCAACATCCTCTCTTTACTCGCCGGAAAAGTTGGTTTAAAGAGATGAGATTTCGTCACCAGCACGAACTTAGCAGCCTCTGGACTCGAGATCATCACACATGGACATCCCAATACATGAGTCTTAAACACCGATCCATACCTGTCATAAAACATCATCAAATTTCTTTCAAAAATTTCGATTTTTATAAATTTTCGGTTCTTAAAGCACTGACCTTTTCTGTTTTGATTGGAAAAAGACATTAGGGTCTTGAGAGTAAAGCTGGAAAGTTTCTCCGACGTAAGGCCAACCCATTGTTCCCGGAGGGAGTGGGAGTTTGGAAGATCCAAAGCGGCGCTGAGAGATTAGACACCGGAGAAAGTAAAGGAAGAGACTTCCGGCGAAGAGAGTGAGAAACAAGGCGGAGATATCCATTTTTGTTTTTGTTCTTTGATCAGAAAAAAACCCACTTCGTGTTATGACAGTGGGAGTAGCTGAACAACGAAGAACTTGTGAACTCTAAAAGAAAACAAAAATGAATTTTTTGGAGTTTTAATGTAATGGAAGAAATGTTTGTGATGCAAAACAAGTGGGAGATGTGAAGGGGTTTTATAGGCTATTCTCATAAGTAAATAGAGAGAGAGAGACCTTTCCTTTCCTATACAGAAGAAACTCTTATTAGAGAGACAGCTCATTTGAGAGAGACGAAGATAGCACGTGTCAAAGAGCATGCATAAAGAGCGTGTGAGATTTTGACCAAACCAACTAATTAAAGACAGAGAGAGAGGAGGGCCATTCAAATGGATTAATTTGGTTAATAATTCGTTCTGTTGCCAAATAAATAACAATTTTATTTTTGTTGTTCTTAATAAAAGTTGGTTTATAAAGCCTAATTATAAAGAGAAAACAAAAGAATAGAGCAATTTGGCTTAAGTAGAGAGAGACAAATGTGGGGTAAAGTCTACCCTTTATAAGTTTATTTGGTTTTTAAATTTAAGTTTCTTGTGCTACATCAAATATTTAATTTCAGATATGTGTTATATCAATTGACATCAACAATTTCTTTGGGTTTTTTTTTTTGTTTCATATACAGCACGTTTTTTTTTCTTAATAGTAGAGTGAATAAAAGAGTGGGAATGATATCCATGCATAATTCAGAGAGATAACTACGAAGACTAGTTTTACTTATCTCTTTTGTTTTGGCAACTATTTTTTCTTTAGATTTTTTACTACTTGAATATGATATTTGTGATATTATATAGCATATCTACATACAAATATCATGACAAATGGCTAAACGAGATTGAATATTGAGATTTATTTACTACATATGTAGTCTTTCTTTGTAAAGTTATAAATGTAATTGCTATTCAAAGTAGTAATATCTGTTTACGTGTCTGTAGTAGCTTATTACACATACCACATGCACATATAGAATTAGATAAGATATTTTTTTTTAATTTATATCTTGATAATAATTTTTTAGATTAATATGATAGATTTCTTTAAACAATTCTATATTGAGAATTCTCTATTATTATTTGCATTTGTGTCATATATATTTTTTTATCAAAATATTCTTATATTGCAATTTCAGTTTTCAATCATTCATTAACAAAAAAATACAACTAACAATGACTAAAAGTAAAATGAAGATGTGTGGCATTCTAGATGAAAAGTGTATACATGTGTGTGTGTGTGAAAATTAAAAATAATTCATTTGGGATAACATGTAAAATACAATATGCTAATTAGTACTAGTTAGATAAAACATTTTCTGGTGAATTAGCTAAACCAGCTAATTAAACTCCCAAATCTATCTAGCTAAAATCATATTGAATCCTTCTATTATTTAATGAAAAAATCTGGATCAATAATTATGGACGATCTTTTACGGTTTCATGATAAGAGTTATATGAAAGTTTAGAGTTTTATATGGTTAATCGGAGAATTGTGGACCGAATCCTCATCATCTTTTTTCTCAGAAAATTTTAAACCGTTAATTTACATTCTAACGCATTCTTTTTTGAGGCCTAAGGATTATATAATTTAGGAGTCTTACCACTATATTATTTACATTTGAGTTGTTTCTATTCCCTATATATATTATGGAGCTATAATTTAAATGATATGTTGTTTTTTACAATATTGTTACATAGCTTTTTCACTTATATATACAAAAATTAATATAAACTACATATAATAAATATAAAATATATTATAAGCTACAAACCCTGGTTAACCTCCTTTTTTGTTTAACCTCTTAACTTGATTCTGAGAAATACATACATGACATATGTGTAAAATATTAGGGTTAAGATAAGCTGCAAATCTGCAACGACCTGTTGACAAAAATAAACATAACATAAAAGTAATGAACATTTTTTTTTCGACTAGTAACTCATGGATACATATACAGACAAATATGTATTGCTCATTTGCTCTTGACTTTAATCAGAAACACTCGCTATTTTCCTCCCACGTTAACGTAACAAAGCCAAATAACTCTAGTATATATCTTCAAACTTTTGGGTTTTAAATGTAATCTGATTAGAGAAAAGGAACATAAGAATATGACTTCTATATTTATATTTCTAATGATATGACTTAGCTTAAGATGCAGATATTTTTCTTAGTTGCACGAAATTTATCAATTGACTTGGCGGAGCGGAGAAAAATATAATAATCAGAACATAAAATATATATTACTTTGGCTGCTTCCTTCATGATATCAAAGAAAAGTCTTACCAATAAATGGTTCTCTCATTTTGTAAAATTCATGCATCCATACGTTAGATATATATACAAGATTACAAACATATATATGCGATATATAAATGTATCAGTGTGTATATATATATATATATATATATATATATATATATATTATATATTT
>Ga0041059_1003539_pt1 | contig 10595 bp, 17 predicted proteins | sample AraColnosormetaG_FD_56232 | JGI IMG/M metagenome (GOLD analysis project Ga0041059, IMG submission 56232) | Arabidopsis roots microbial communities from North Carolina, USA - Col MF nosort | ecosystem: Host-associated > Plants > Roots > Unclassified | place: USA: North Carolina | collected... | reverse complement strand
AAAAAAAAAAAAAAAAAATGCTAGAAGACAATGTGAACTAAATCGACCAAAAGAAATTAGTTTTTGAATGTATGAGTTTAAAAGTCATGAAAAAGCATAATGGCATCATCAAGTTTAAACATAGTGGAAGAGAGTAACAGCCTCTTGGCTTTGACCTTTTTCAGTCTCTCCTTTAATGGTCCTTCCAGTTTATCTAATGGCAACAACAGCAACTGCCACAAAAGCAATAACAGTTTTTTTAGTATCTGGACCATCTTGAAACACATTTGGGTTAATCGATTTGCAGTGTGACTAACCTCTTTTTCGGCTTCTAACTCATGGGCCAACCTAAGACTCAAGTTAAGGGACGCATGGTACATCTCATCCAACATTTGAGTTGTCACAATCAACTTGTTTACCTTCCACAACAGAAACGGTGTATACATACCCGGAGCTGTGACCGCCAATTTCTACAAAAATGAACAGAAGATAACAACAATGAATCTCGTAACAACCAATTCGTTTTACTTTTGATAATGATTTGGTTTCCAAACTGTGAATACCTGCATATGTAAGTATCCGTCTTTCCACATCTTTAAAAGGAATTGCGGTGTATCTTTCTTTTCAGTCAGCGCGGCATCAGCAATCTTACAGAGAGAAAAAAATGATGAAGTTAAGAAATCATTATGACTTAAGATGTTTCTATATGAATCATAAAGAACAGTCATTAACCTTATCGGTCTCAACAAAACGCCCTTCCTGTGATAAGTATCTGAACATTCTGAAAGCTTCTTTCCCATATCTTCTCATCACTACTGCCTCTATCTGGAAACATCTCAAAGATACCGTTTTTAGTTTCAGAAATATATCAAGAAAAGAAAAATATGAAACGCACCTCATCTTTCTGTGCTACGCTGATAATGGATTTATAATCTGCAAAACCAAATAACAAAATAATATTATTTTGAATACAAGAATCATTTGACTAGATTTTGAATGGAGTTACTATACCAACTATGTATGAATCATTCACTTCGTTCACAAATGCTGGTAGATAAGAAGACGTAGCACTCAATTGGTCAAGGCATGCTTCAACTCGCTCTTGTAACATAGTGCGACCTGCTTCTGTCTTAATAACTTCTTCATAAATGGAACCAACTGACATTGGAGCTGTTTCAAAGATTATAGCAAATTCAGTTAACAGAACTTCATAGGTGGACTTTTGGTGGAGAGTGCAAAATAATTCACACCAAATACAATTTTAACTTCAGCATATTATGATTATGTTAAGATATTGAATGAAAATGAGTGAGAAACTCAAATATTACCCGAATTGTCTGTTTTCACCTTCTTCTCTTGCGATCTTCCTACTTCTAACATTGCCCTCAAGACAATGGCACATCCTTCATCCCGGCGCTCTTTCACTATCTCCACACACGCCTTAAACAAAGAAACAAGTGGTTAATAGATTGGAACAGTAAGACATTCGGAAAGCAAAATTTGAAATGCCAATGAGCTTTTTTCCTCATCAAACAACCTCAAAAGAGAAACACGGATAACTAACCTTATGTCTAAGGCGGTGGATGAACTCCTCAAAATTAGGACGCCAAATTACTCCACTGCTCGAATCTGATGTGTCCACATCACGTTGTTTACGCTAAAATATTCGGTTCAATGAGAAACATCAACAAAGGTATTCAGAGCTACATCATTGAAAAATGTATGATTACAAGATTGGTTATGGTACGAATGTTGATACCTTCCCCTCAGTGATGTTGCTATTGTCATCTGCTAAAGATGAATTGGAATCTTCTTCGAATATAAGTGGAAACCTTATTGCGTCAACTGGAGTTGCTGCTTCAACAACTTGTTCCTCCAAGGTTTCTGGTTCTTTAAGAATCTACACCGTTCCAAGAGATTTATTAATATCGAACAGAATAGAAATAATATCAAAACTGAGAGTCATGTCTCTGCAATTTGTAGGTCTGATATATCAGACCATGTATAGGTATACCAAACACCAGAAAGAAATTATCAATTACCTTGGCAGCTTTAGCGCCTCTTCTCTTTGCCGGCTCTTTTTCTTTGTTTCCAAGAACAGGTTCGGGAGAAGGAATGCGCTCAACAAAACGGGCAGCAACCAATTTCTGAAGAGAATCTCTGATTGCTTCAGAACCTATCGTATTTCCTGAATCTGATCATGTATGAAGAAAACATATATAACAGCATGGAATCCATTCCGCTCGAAGCATTACTGTAATCAAAACGAGATACACAAAGGCCAAAAGCCAATGCCTACGATGACGAGTGTAAACTGTGGTAACATAACATAAGAGGTACATATGATATCACGACTCACCTCTATCTCTTTCAATAAACTGTCCCAAGGTAAGCCTACCGTTACTAAGTAAACCATCAAGAACTGCACCGCACTAAACATATAAATCAAACAAAAGTATAAGATTAGCATTAGAGTCTTGAAGCATAAACCAACTAATCAAAACACTGAACAGAGAGAAGAAGAAGCACGATTAAACCTTGGAGTCAAGTTCTTCGTTTACAATCCTCGAAAACTTGTTATACCTCACACGATGCAGAATGTTGTTAAACAACACAATATACTGTACAATAGCTTTGCTCTCAGAACCATCTACAAAGTAAAAAAAAAAAACATACAAAATTACTTTCATTGAGTTCTCTATTTCTGTGTGTTGCTACTAATCAAACAATATAGAGACTAACCAGGAGGTTCAATGGAGAAAGCTTGAACACAATTGTGCTGAATCAAGAGATAGAGAATATCTTTAACTTTGTTATGGTTGATATCTGATTCAGCTAAACGAGAGATGTCTCGTGAGGAAAGAGGTCCTTTACGTAGAAGACATTCACAAACTTTCTGCAACCAAAACCAAATTCGTTATACAGAGATTATAAATTCAACACAAGTCTCAGAAGGGTTTCTCAATTTACCGAGACGACGGAGCCGAATTGGACGGTGATGATATGGATGGCGTAGACAATGCCAAACTCAGACATAGACATGAGAATCAATCACCAGGAAGTCTCTCAATACTGATGAAGCAGCCTCTGCAGAGCTTGACGGAGTTATGGCCGATATAGAGATGTTTGCCAATCGATTGTAGCCTACTACTACTAAAAAGCGAAGCAATCGTAATCTAGCGACCCTAAAGTTTAATTTTTCCAGCGATCCACACGTTCGAATCCAAAATTTCGATAATCTAACATGAACCCACCAATATAAGTATAAGAAAACACCAACCCAGGGCTAGGGCTTTTGTTTTTTATAAGGACTCGGGCCGGCCTTAAATATTTAGCCCATTTTAACATCCCTAATTGTAGGTTATTAATTGTTGGCCTAGAGAAGTTTGGGCCTATCAGGCCCTAATAAATTGAATGTATGGTTTGACCCAAGAAAAAAAATTAGTGATGGAACGAAATGTACTTGAGAATTTTCAATGATTGGGCCAGATGACAATGCTCTACTTAAGAAGAACAAACACAAACCAAATTCTTCTATTGTATTTGTATGTGACGGCTTACATGAAGACCATGTTTTTACTTAGTTAGGAGAATGGAAAATGACTTTTTCAGCTTCATGAATATGACTTATATTTTAAAACACTGTCGTTTTCATCTATACGAGATTTTTGTATTTCTATTCATAATCATATACATAATTTTAATCTTTAACAAATAACAAGGTAAACTAAATCTTTGATTAGTAAATTCTACTCTGACTCTCTTCTAAGCTACGCATGTTTAGTGGTTTAAATTAGTTTCATTGTTGAATAATTATCCAAATCCACTATTGTTTAGTTAGATAGTGTGCATGTATCAAACCAAATAAAATAATATAATAATTTGTATGTATAGACAAAACAAAATTGATTACTTCAAAAAGATATATGTCTCATTATATTTAGTCTTCTACTTTTTTTCTATAAATAATATATTTATTCTTATCATTCAAAGTCATTTTTACCATTTCTTATTTTAATTTTACATTTTTACCTTGGTCAATTTAATTTATTAACAATCAAAATAAGGACGTTATCTTCTATTTATAATATAAAGTATAAACAACGTCAAGCATCTTCGAAACGTGATAATCCTAGTCAAAGACACATGTGCAAAGGCCCTAAAAGTGATTAAACACTCATAGGCTATTTTTTTAATGAAACTATTCTTTTGTTTGATAATACATACACAAACTATTTCAAATTCCTATGAAATAATTCATAAACCGTAAATTACTATCGCATGCTTGCCGAAAAAAAATATTTTCAAAAGTTAATTAACTAGCCGTTTCGGTTCAGTGTTTGTACCGGAATCGAAATTAAAAAAACCACCTCTTCAAAAACCGAAACGTCGGTCTAATCGTAAGGATATATATCAGCGACTCCCACCGTTAACAAAATAATTAAAAATGAAAACATTATGACCACACGATCAATAGAAAATCCGCTACGATGATAACACGTGGCATCATCTTTTAGCCATTTTTTGCTTCCACAGATACTGTAGTAATTGAATATAAATTTATAAATATCGCATTTGCTCTCTTCTCTGCTTTCACATTCTCTCCTTCCTCATCATCGTTACTCTCGTGTTTATCTCTCCGACGTAACCATGGATAGCGATACTCTCTCAGGATTATTGGAAAACGTCGCCAAAAAATTCCCCGATCGCCGAGCTCTCTCCGTTTCTGGAAAATTCAATCTCACTCACGCGCGTCTTCACGATCTAATCGAACGCGCCGCTTCACGCCTTGTCTCCGACGCTGGAATCAAACCCGGCGATGTCGTTGCTCTCACCTTCCCTAACACCGTCGAGGTATTTTAAGAGGTTTTCATATATTTCGATTTAAAAGCTTCGTTTCTGGTTTTGTTTTGCGTGCTGAAGAATCACATGGGAAGCAGAATTTATGAATATCTGTAAATCGCTTCTTAATTGAGAAATTTTGATTTCCGGATTCAGATGATTTTTTTGGATGAATTTGGTTTTGATTTTTTTTTTTTGTTTTCAGTTTGTTATAATGTTTTTAGCGGTGATAAGAGCTAGAGCCACGGCGGCGCCGTTGAACGCAGCGTACACGGCGGAGGAATTTGAGTTTTACCTCTCCGATTCAGATTCAAAGCTATTGTTAACCTCTAAAGAAGGAAACGCACCGGCTCAAGAAGCAGCTTCAAAGCTGAAAATCTCTCACGTCACCGCTACGCTGCTTGACGCTGGCTCGGACCTTGTACTATCCGTTGCGGATTCAGATTCCGTCGTTGACTCAGCGACGGAACTCGTTAATCACCCGGACGACGGTGCTCTCTTCCTCCACACTTCTGGCACTACGAGCCGTCCAAAGGGTGTACCGCTTACGCAGCTCAATCTAGCTTCATCCGTCAAGAACATTAAAGCTGTGTACAAGCTTACTGAGTCTGATTCTACGGTGATTGTTCTCCCTCTGTTCCATGTTCATGGATTGTTAGCTGGGTTGCTTAGCTCGCTTGGAGCTGGTGCTGCTGTAACTCTTCCAGCTGCTGGTAGATTCTCAGCAACAACATTTTGGCCAGATATGAAGAAGTATAACGCTACATGGTATACTGCTGTGCCGACCATTCATCAGATCATATTGGACCGCCACGCGAGCCACCCTGAGACGGAATATCCTAAACTCCGGTTCATCAGGAGTTGCAGTGCTTCTTTGGCTCCGGTAATGCTCTTGTTTCCAGTCAATTGTTGAGGCGTTTGTAATGCACAGTGTTTTGTAAAACGTTGGATTGCTTTGGCTTTCAATAACTTAATGACTTATTTTGTCTTGGTTTTTGTTAGGTGATATTGTCCAGGCTTGAGGAAGCGTTTGGAGCACCGGTGCTCGAGGCCTATGCAATGACAGAGGCAACACATTTGATGAGCTCAAACCCCTTACCAGAGGAAGGTCCACACAAGCCTGGGTCTGTTGGGAAACCGGTAGGTCAAGAAATGGCGATCCTTAATGAGAAAGGCGAGATCCAAGAGCCAAATAACAAAGGAGAGGTTTGTATAAGAGGTCCAAATGTGACCAAGGGTTACAAGAATAACCCAGAAGCCAACAAGGCAGGTTTCGAGTTTGGGTGGTTCCACACTGGTGATATCGGTTACTTTGATACCGATGGGTATTTGCATCTGGTGGGTCGGATCAAAGAGCTTATTAACCGTGGAGGTTAGTCTCATTTACTCTATTTTGATGGCTTTACTGTTTCACAAGAATACTAGTCTATGTCTAGCAGTTTATTTGTATAGTCTCGGTGGAGGCTACTTTGTGCAGTACTATGTTAGACTTGTCAAAGAAAACCCTCCAACAAATTAGAAATGAGACAAGACAAAGAAAGAGGCTACTTTGTGCAGTATCATGATCTTTTGTATGAATGAGTTAGATTTTCTATGTGTACTTAATTATAATCTATTTCAGGTGAGAAGATATCTCCAATTGAAGTGGATGCAGTACTCTTAACGCATCCTGACGTTTCTCAGGGTGTTGCATTCGGTGTTCCTGATGAGAAATATGGGGAAGAGGTAAACAAAACCTGTGCTTAAATTGTCTCTAATTTGAATTTATGAATTGGTCTCCCTTATCTACCATTATGTCCTGCAGAATCATCAAACATCATGTGAACTTACTTATCAATGAGCTGTTAATAACGCTGTGTTTCCCTGGTTTATTGGTTTATCAGATTAACTGTGCGGTGATTCCAAGAGAAGGAACTACTGTAACCGAAGAGGACATTAAAGCGTTTTGTAAGAAGAATTTGGCAGCTTTCAAGGTGCCAAAGAGAGTGTTCATCACTGATAACCTCCCCAAAACTGCCTCTGGTAAGATTCAGCGCCGTATCGTCGCACAACATTTCCTTGAGAAGCCCTGAAACACACAGAAAACACCATCTTGCTCGAAAATCATCGGTGATGAGTCCTAGTTTTCACTTTTCACGCAAATGGATATGCGTTCTCTATTATTGGTTCTTGGTTTAAAAGTTACTTTTTATATGTTTCATGGTGGTAAAGGTTATAGATTAAATCACAAAAGTGGAAATAAAAGTCGATAAGTGATTATTGAAGTACAACAATAAAGGAGAGTTTCTTTTTGTTGGTGTTGTCTCTGCGTCTTTTTGTTACTGATGCTCTTGATCTAATGGCCAATTTGACAACTAAAAGCGTACTGCCAAAACGGGTAAAGCCAAAGGACAAATATTACATTGTCACTTTTTAAAGCGTTTGGTTCGTTGAACAAACCGACCGTTTAGTGGGACAGGTAGACTTTCACTATGTCCCAAATTATGTTCCATTCCATGTTATAGCTAACTAATTCTGAACTTGAGCTCCAAATTTGAATTTTAAAGTTAACTTTTGTGATAGAAGAAAAAAAAAAAAAAAGTTAACTTTGTGATTTCAATATAGAACTCAATACGAGGATAAAACATTTACCATAAGGATTTTCCTAGATTCAGGCATAGTCATAGAGATATAAGATCAAACCGTACAAAACTTATTTACTTTTATTACCGATTAAAACTTTGTATCGTCGAATTCACTAGACAGAATGGATTAGTTAAAATTCTACCAAAAAAACGGAGAAGAAAATAAAGATCGCATGTTTTCTAATTTATACTACTCGATACAATTCTGACAAGTGCTTTTACTCTACACACCAAAACTTTATACGCCAATCTAATTTTACGAACCGGTCTTGTTCTGCTTCCTCCAGTACTTACTCTCCCACTGTTCGATTCTACTAGTCGTACTCTGTCTCCTTTTCAAAACTGAATAAAATGATGCCGGATCATACGGAGGCGGCATGGCGCAGGGACCTGTCTCAGCTGGGCGTTTTACGAGTGATTCCATCATAAACTTTCGTTCATTTCCATCCCTCGGGCATGCCATTGCCTCTGAGCAGAGCTCAGTGGAGTTCTGAGGGATCTCGGGTTTAAACCGGAGGAGTTTAGAGTATTGGATTAAGAGATGAAACATGTAATCGTACACATAGTCCATCTTGAGTTCTTGTTGCACAAACTCACTTGCCTTCTTACCTATGTCTTGTGCCTGGTAAGAGAAAAGAACGGTGAGAGGGTAACATTAGGAGTACTTATACCCGATTTTCAATCAAACATTCATGAAGTGCAACTAATGGTGTGAGGATTCACAACCTAATGTGTGTTAATTGAAATAAATGGACATGTGTATGTGTGTGTGTTGGTGTAGATATTATAAGATTATACCGAGTTTGAGAACCAGTTATTAACACAGCCCCAGAGTAATTCGATAACGTTTTAAGTAATATCATACCTTTCGCATATGCAAGTTGCCCCAATCAACAGCGAATTTGATGGAACGGCATTTGTCGTCCTCCTTGACAGGCCAGTAATGGTGACCTGGAAACATACCTCTTGTGAAGAAATCGTAGTAATGAGGTTTCACCATTAATGTCACCGAGTCACAAGCCAGAATGTACTTCTCACTCACCGACCACGCAGACCCTTCTATGTAAATCTTGTACCTGCATAAGGTATTTCTTAGAACTCCAAAAGTAAAGTAAGGGTCCCTCTAAAAGTTTTTGTGCTACTACTACTACCTGTGATGGCATTGGCTCGCCAAGTCTGACTGCTTGTAACCTTCCTTTGATTCCTTGACCCAGTCCTACAAAAACACACCAATATTAAGAACATAGAGAAGTACTAAATACATATTCACCAACACCACAACTCCAAAACTCCAAACTTTTGCACCATAGTACATCAACCATTAAGAACTAAACCAACAATATCAACTATAGATCCAACTCGTGTTGATTAGTACATACATCACTGTTAATGTTCTCCATTAAAAAGCTTTTAGATACAAATGTTCAGAGATCCAAGATGCCAAGACAAGACACACTAAAGTTGCTCAACCTTTCAAGTTAGCACAGCAGTCAGCACTAGAGTCTACATACCGTTTAAAAAAACTTCCTTTTACGTAATGCAGATGAGTATCAAGCAATGGGAATCGAATCCGAGACTCTCTAAACAAATTGAATCATAGAGCAAGAGCATAGAGTCAACTACCTGCTTGTACAAACGAGCTTTCCAGTCATACACCTCGGAGAGATTACATTTCATGAGATCAAGTCTCGTCTCAGCAACCGTTGGATTCCCTTTCCAGTAAGCATAAGGCTCTCTATCTATCCATTTAGTCCTCTGGTTTCCTTCTCTTAGTTCTTTCAACAGACTTTCCCATGGCTTTATATTCACCTCAGCCCTACAAAACCAATGCAATCCTCAACACTAACCTATTTGCATTTAACATTCTCTAAACAACTCTCACAGCTATATTCCTTAAGCTACCAAGTAAATTTACTATGGTCTGTGCGGTTTCATTTGTCAAATCTAAAACTTCAGTGGTGAAATTGCAAAACCCTATAAGTTATGGGTGCTTGAAGAAGAAGCAATTACCATCCCCAATAGGACCAATCGGGAAATACAATGTCGAGCGTCTCGTCGTTCGCGCAATAACGGAACAATGGCGGCGGTGGAGGTTGATCAACTCCGGCGAATTCAGCCGCCTTCACTACCGGCCAGTCAACGCAGTCAAACATGAGCTCGAGATCCGGAATCTTTCCCGGATATCTCCGTAGGAGCTGTACGAATCCCCAGATCGTGAACACATCTCTTGTCTGAAAAGCCTCACGAAATTTCTCGACGTAGATTCTCCCGTTGATAATCGCCAGGCGGAAAATCGCCGTCGCATTGGCTCGCTCCAAGGCTTCCCTCGTGATCCCGGTCTTCTCCCATGGCCGTAGATCCTCGTGAATCCATCGGAAGTAATCTGGGCACGTGGCGGATGGAGAACGGTCAGATTCTCCTTCTCCGGCGCTAGATCGGAAACTCGTCGGATAATTGTCCTTTGGGCAAGTTCCAGTGTCGTTGCCGGAGAAAGCAGCGCAGTTTAGCGTAAACTCTTTTGGTTTTTCCGTAATTAGCTTAGTCGACTGAGGGTATTCTGGGGATTGAGTGGTTTCTCTCTCAGTCACGGACACCGCTTCTTTCTCTATCAAAACCTATAGACGAAAACGAAGTCGTTTAGCAAAAACCGGTAGTTAGTTAATGACTAAAAACAATCACGTGATTATTAAAGCTCCCGTGTAGACACGTGTCAAGCGTAGGAAACTTGTTTGACAAAAAAGTAATGGTGACACGACAAATTAGGCGCGAACGAGTTTTAGCGCCACTAATACCGTATACGACGTGGCAAACGACAAACGGGACTGTCGTTTTGATGTAATTAGAAGAGAACACAAGAATCTATTTATAGTAAGATGTTCGTACGGAGGGATCGAGGAGGAGGCGCGTGGAGAGAAACGCGCCGAGGAGGAGGAAGAGAAAGATGGAGAAGAAGGCGTAGGATCGGTTAGAAGCACCGGTGCCGGTTTTGACGAGTGGAGACAAAATGGTGTCGAAATTACGAGAGTGCGTTGCAGAGGTATATGACGGCGAGTTCCTCATCATCTCTCCTTGCTGTTGCATGCCAATTTGATAATCAATGATCGTGAAACGAAAGATGAAGAAGAGAGATGTGAGAGAGAGAGAGAGAGA
>Ga0041059_1003538_pt1 | contig 10595 bp, 13 predicted proteins | sample AraColnosormetaG_FD_56232 | JGI IMG/M metagenome (GOLD analysis project Ga0041059, IMG submission 56232) | Arabidopsis roots microbial communities from North Carolina, USA - Col MF nosort | ecosystem: Host-associated > Plants > Roots > Unclassified | place: USA: North Carolina | collected... | reverse complement strand
TTTTTTTTTTTTTTTGTGTGTGTGTCTATGAACGTCTGGATACAGTAACCTTCAAGCCATGAGCCATGGATAAGATCGTCATCATCCGATACTTGACAGGATGATTTGGCACCAAATGAAACTTATAGAATCTGCAAAGTATTGCCATTGCCATCTTCATTTGCAGATAAGCTGAATCCTTTCCCAAACATATCCTTGGTCCAGCCTACACTCACACAAACTCATCATCTTTCATGTTCAAAAACAAAAATCTTGTATGTGTTTGATTATAGTTACCTGAAAAGCTGTGAACTTGAATGGTGATGCATTTTGAAAGACTCCATCTTTAAGCCATCTTTCGGGTTTAAACAATGCTGCATCTGATCCCCAATTGTATTCCATACGACCCATTGAGTAAGGTACATATGTGACCATCCCTCCAGCTTTTACTTTTGTCCCATTTGGTAACATATCATCTTCTAATACTCCTTTCGGATCCTACGAATATCGAATATACGATTTTTTCTTTTCTTCGTTTCGATATCTCAATTCACAAATTTAATGGATTTTTACTTACCTGAGGAACGGCAGGGTAGAGACGAAGTGTTTCTGTGATCACAGCATGTAAGTAGTGAAGTTTTCCTAAGGAATCGTAGTTCAATAGTCCTGCGAATTCTGTTACCTTCTCGTTGAAGGAATTGAAATCCTCTGTATCGTATTGATGCAACGATGTATTAGTCGCTTCCGCGCTTTCTTTTTCGAGTTCTTGTAGCTCTGAGTATAGTTTCTCAGCAACATTTTCATTCATCATTATCATGTATATAGCCCAAGTGAGAGTTGTTGCTGTTGTATCTCTTCCAGCTATTACAAAGTTGAGGACAATATCTCTTAGGCTTTTCTCTGTTTCTTTGCTATCTGGATCGTCACTGATCTCGATAAACCTCGAGAGTATATCGTGCTTCACCTAGTTACATATGAGAATAAAAATGTTACTAATGTGACAAGTGCATATATTTACATTTTTGAGTTGTATAACAAGTTTATCACCTTGTTGTTGTTGTTGTTGTTGTTGTTGGTAGGAGATATTTGTGCCTCTAATAACTCTGCTTTCCTTCTTCTTATGACTGAATAGGTGAAATCATTGACTACTTTTATGCTTTTACCAAGCAATGCCTCAGAGCCTATGTTAAGGAACTTTTTCATCTTCCAAAGAGGATCTATGAAACGAAGTGTTACGATTATATTTGCGGTATCAAAAGCCTTAGCAAAGTGATTCTCTGGTAACTCTGGAGCCAATGTCCCTATCTCCACACCAAATCCCACTTTACATATTGAATCCAAAGTCATTCTCATCAACAATTCCTAGAGCCAAAAAAAGGATGTTATGTAAGAGAAACTAAGTTTGTAGACTTTAGTGATTAATAGATTCTTACCTGCATATCTACTTGTTGCTCTTTGAAAGATGCTTGGGAAAGGATAGTGAAGAGTTTAAGACTATACTCTTTAAACACTACAGTACTAAAATCTCTAAGATTCTTGGAAGCAAATTCGAAACTCGCGGTTTTTCTCTGTTTCCTCCAAAGCTCTCCATCAGAATTGAAAATCCCATCTCCCAACAATACTTCCATATAAGAATGATAAGTCTCTCCCTGATATACAACAAAAAATCAAAGTCACAACAAAACATATACATGATATTGATATAAAGAGCTTTTTTCACCTTGGGGTAATTGGAGAAGTTTGTTTTCAGGACATATTCAACGTTGATGGGATCAGCTATGTATGTATAAGTAGTGAATGGCATTGGAACCACTACTGTTCTTGAGTTATAAAGATACTCAACGAGCCAATCATGCATTCGATCAAAATTAGTTAACTGTTCGATCGCTGCTCCAACCAAAGGCCAAGTCTTTGGACCACTCTTGTTTCTTTGTCCCCATCGGTGTAAGAAGATCCATGATGTTACCATACAAGCTATAACCAAACACAACGACATTTTTTACCTCTTTGAATCTGAAAAATAAGTTCTAAATAAATTCATAAGAGTTTTTATATTGTTTAGCAATCAGACAAAGTTTGTGACCAATCTACTAATCAACTAACACTCTTTTTTATTATGCCTTCTTTGCAACATTTCTTTGGTGTGTATTCTTTCTTAAACAAGTTTGGTTTCGTGGTTTTGTTAAACCGTGTTTGGTACACCAAAACCGGTCAAAATTGAAATTAGCAAAAAGGGTCCACATATTTATGATAAGTTACATCCACTAATGTTTGAGTCTGCGCAGACTGAATCAAAATGTGGTTTAATGTACGATGATGACGACAAGTAACATTCGTTATCTAATAAAACGACAAAGATAAGTACCCAAAATGCATTGTATCTGGCGTTGATTCCTCCACACGTCATCGACTTGTTCATTCCAAGTTAACGTAATCTCAATCTCTCTTTTTATCATTTTAAAAACATCGTAAGTTACAAAAGTCTTTTGTTTTATTAGTTCGTAATGTAAATCAACTTCGTGACTTCGTCTTATCATGCTGAAACAACTTAATTTTTAATTAAACATTGTTTTTCATTTCACATTCATATGGGAGAAATATAAAATCCCATTGGGTTTTAGTTATAATATTTTACAATTTTCATTCATGTACCCAAACTAACCAAATATCTACCAAAGTAACTTTTCAAGCACATCTTTTCTTGTTTCTTCTTCTTTTTTACTGACCCCATCACTAAAACTTAAACATCGCTTGACGATGATGGTTTAAGATCTCGTCTTGGTTAAACTGAAGGTCCCCGAACCAACTAGACTCCGAATCAGGTTGATGAAGATGATCGAACTGACTAAAATTATCAATGTGAGAGACGGGTCCCATGTAATCCATTTCCAACAAATGAGCCAGCGAACACGTCCTTGGAAGTTTCATCGACGTCATCATCATTATCTCTTCTTCAGTTCTTCTCTCTGCTTCGTTAACTACAACTTTTGTCTCATCCTCCATTAGTACTTCGTCCATGAAACCCTCTTGCTCATTCAGAAGCTTACTTGCTCCTCTCTTCTTGTATATCCTACACAGTACCCATTCATCTAACTGCAAAAATATAAAGAAAATTAACATTTTCACAAGTTGTAATAAAATATACAAGAGCTATAAACTTGTTTCCTCTGCTTACGTACCCTCATGGAACCGTTACGTTTCGTTGATGCTTTACGTGAATCATGGAGACGATACTCATGCATGATCCAGTCAGTTTTGATTCCTTTAGGAGGTCTACCTTTGTAGAAGACTAGAGCTTTCTTGACACCTACGTTACTTGAACCGCTGTGAATGGCTTTGTCTGTACCGGTTGCTTTCCAATAACCGGAAACAGCTGCCCGGTTTGGTCTGACTCCGTTTGGATATTTTCTTTCTCTAGGGCTGAAGAAATACCACTCATTTTCTCCAAACTCTGTTTTCTCTGTAAATACAAAACGAACAAAGCAAATAAGGAAAGTAGCTCTAAACATGAACATCTAGAAGAATAGGTTATCATTGAGAGATAAACCGGGTCTAACCGGGTAATTGCCATGGGTCGAATTTGTAGATATCAACTTCTGGGATGATGGAGACAGGGCATGGTTTAGACATGGTCTGGTTTCGAAGATAGTAAACGATGAGTTCTTCGTCGGTAGGATGAAATCTGAACCCTGGAGGGAGGGTAGATTGGGAAGTTACTTCCATGATTTTCAGACAATTTAGAAAACAATCTAATAGAACAGGAACTGTTTTTTTTCTTTCTGTGTTAGTTTTTGATGTTCTCAAGGTTCTTGAAATGTTTAGAAAGCAGAGAAGGTTTGGGTTTTTATGCTTGAGCTTTTTGTCGTTTACTGTGCGTCACTTCTTTCTTATTGGTTGGTACATTGGAAAATTAAATAATACTTCATTTTGTCCATCTAATAGTCTAATGTCCTATATTATCCCTATCCTATTGTTTTTTTCTAATATACTAAATTTTGTCAAATGGTCATCAAACAGCCACGGTTAAAAAGCTTTTAAAAGGAATTTGAATAAGATGTTGGAGTGTGACTGGTGAACTTATTGAGTAATTATTATTGTTCTTCACCTCTAAACACGTGACCTAAAAGTATATACTTTTAATAAAGCTATAATTCCTTAAAGTAGCTGAAACATTTTTCAGTTTAAATGATAATGTTACTATTGGATGACATATACTTAACAAAATACTGTATATAGTATGATAAATTATTTATTTTATTCTAAAATTTGGTTTACAATAGTCACACTCTTTGTCTTTCATGATTACTGATAAACATGATCAATCTAATCATGTTTATACTGATAATATGATATATATAGTCAATTCGGTATTTTGTAGTAACTTTTAAAGTTTTGTGTTCTATTGTTTGTAGAAATCGCAGATAGGGCCGGTTGTGTCTATAATTAATCATTCATAAAGCTTCATTATACGTTTTATGAAGAAGAATTGAGTCAGAATTATCAGGTAGCGTAGAAAATAGCTTTTGGTTGTGAAGATTCTAAAGGTCTTCGTGGACATATAATTGAGTGTGCTTGACCACTGATTTGTTTGGATGCATTGCATGGCTTTAGTATTAATAATTTAGGTGAATCTCCATTTCAAAGAGAAGTATATTCATTTGTCCTATTTCCCCAAATATTCGTTCTTCATTTCGCTATTATTGCTTTCCTCCTATCTTTGTCTACCCTATCCATTATCCAAATGTAAGCCCAACTATCAAAAGTCATAAGCAACATTATTTTCTCCACGATATAGTTTGCATGACAAAATATACACATCAATAACTTTATACTGCATATATAATAATACTGATATCTCAATAATCAATAACATACGTTTTTCATAAAACAAACTAGTAATTAAAAAGAATCCAAAGGAGAAGTACTAAAGAACTTGTATAACATAAAAACTAGTGTGAAGACCATTCTTGGTCTTAATTTTGGAAGAAACGTGGCATGCTACAAGGCTTGGGGGGTCCAATTTTTTTGCTTCTGAATGACGTGTCATTTTCACATAAAAAGTCATTAGGGATAAGGATTGTGGAGGGCATACACCCACGCGCCACGGCGGATTTCTGATTAAACAATAATTAGATGTCACTAATTACGCATGTTCTTATCTAATGGTGTCATTATTATTCCCTAATTGGGTGATTAAATCTTTGTTTACTACATTTGTCCAAAAAACTCCACACGCTCAATTCAGACTGGACACAAGTTTCTTGAAAATGGGTTTTGTGAGATTACTACAAGATGCGAAGGAACGTTCCAGCACAAAGTGGGAAAGAGGAGAAAAAACAAGTTCATGATTAGCTGTTTATTCTTGTTAATTTCATGATTTTGTTTCGCTATTGCCACAAATAATTGTTCATTAAACCGTTATAATTAAGTGGCGCATGAATATCTTTTAAAATTTTTCAAGAAACTACCTTGTTAATGGACAATCTAAAAATGCTATTCTAACAAATTAAAAGACCCCAAAAGCTATTTTACACAAGTGTACATGTATTATACTATATTTCAAATGGCACATGATTCATCATATGTTCATATACATCACCAAGCCAATTTTATATACTTACTATATAGGGCATGGGACAAAAAGGATAGGATTAAAAGATATGAGGATTAGGATGAGATGACGCAAACAAAAGCTCTAGCATCTTTGTTTAGATAAATTTAGTTAAGGAAACCAATTAAATATGAGTGACGATGATTAATCAAATCGTCATCTTAATCTCTAGCAATCTAGCATCTTTGTTTAGGGAGAAACGATTTGTTTATATTTGATCGACTCCAATTCCAAACACATGCTTTACTAAATTCGTTTCTACCAACTTGAAATAAAAAAGTAACTCCTAGTCTTAGATACATCACACATATAGGCTAAAAGTTAACAGTCTGATTTGCTAACTGATAGCAGCACTGTCACTAAAATAAGGATTTTTTTGAGGTTAGAAAAAAGATAGATAAAGAGTATAAACGATAAAAGATGGAATCTAATTGCTAAATTTTGGTTAATCAAAACGTAACAATGAAGCTGAGGCAGATTAGATTCTAAGGTATGTTCTCATGGAGGCACAAACTTTAGATTATTTACGATCCTTCCACAATACGTTTATGATCATGATTTTATAAACCGGACCGGACGTTGAACTGTACATATATAAAAGCTGGACCAGAGTTCGCGGTTCAACCGGTCTGACCAGCCGGTCCGTGTCAGGTTTTTATTTTTATTTTAGTTATTGCCGGTTACGATGAAACGACACCGTCTTGTTAAGCGTAACTGTGCAACAGTGCAAGTATCACCCTCCGCAAAGCCACCGGAGAATTTGAACCAATGGCGTTGAGACTGACGACGCTAAAACGCGCCGCTGCTGATTTCCGGCGTATATTAGAATCCCGATGCTTCAGTTACGTCGCTGCGATTTCTCCTCCCTTAGACAGCGCCATCGATCGCTCTACCGCTTCGCCGCCGCTTGTTTTACCGGAGTTTTATAATTAACAATCGGATTCTATCATTGATGAAAATAACTTCAGATTCGGTTTCCTGAGTTTCTCTTTCGGTGGATCCATGGAGCTAATGGCTGTGCCCAAGAAGAAGGTAATAATTATATTTCAGCTTTTCCATTATACCACTGCAAATATGAAATTTGAGAGTTTTAGGGTTTGAAAGTGTTGCTGCGTTTGGAATTTGCTCTTTTAGCTGATTTTTTTTACCCTCTAGGGTTTTAGGGAGGTTTACTATTTTGTGGTAAAGATTCGATCTTGAGATCATGATTGGAAGATCTTGACTTCAATAGACAAGAATCAAAGATCTGTTTAAATGTAATCTGTTTTGCTTTGCTTAGGCCCAAAATCATTGTTTTTAAGAATGATTTGGTTAACAGTAGCTTTTATTTCGTGAATCATACAGATTTCTAAACACAAGAGAGGGATAAGAAATGGACCAAAGGCCTTTAAACCTACTCCTGTGATCATCCGTTGCAGGTATTTGCAGATCATTTTCTGTTACGTTTTGATGGTTCTTAATTTTGTTTCATTGGTTAAGTTTTGCATTCGATCTGCTTTGAGAGTCAAACAAGTCTTTCCAATTCAATGTTCTGTTTCTTTCTACCATTATCGGTAGAAACTGTGAGTTACCAACATGAACAGACTTTAATGGAAGAGCTTTTGTATTTGTTGCTCTGTCAAAAACTGAGACTGCTCCTTGAAACAACTTGTTATCATCATTTTTCCATTCTTGGTACCACCAGCATTATGAATTATGATCATGACACTGTTGTTTCCTGGCAGGAGTTGTGGGCGAGTTAAGCTGCCACATTTCTACTGCTGCAGTGGTGAGCGGGCAATACCTGATGAACAAAGCAATTCAAACAACTGAGCAAGACTTACTATATGAATGAGCATTGTTGAATTCGGATCTCAAGAGAGCGGGAAATCATATGCGGGTTCTAAGTAGAGCACTCAATGGTTATGATGTACAATGGTTATGATGTAGACTTAGATTCACTCTGTTTTATTAGTACACATACTTGGAGCCTTGGAGGTAATAAACAACTACATAAGTTTGTACTACATCTTCGACCATTTGAAAATGTTTTGCCGAAGTAATTTGGAATGTATGCATTTAAAATGCAGATTTGATCGCAATCAATTCAATAGTACAAGACAAATGATATGGCCCCAAATTTTTTGGTTTTTGATTGGTTAAATCCTTGAGGTCCTGATACTGCCAAATTTGATTGGTTAAATCCTTAAGGTCCCGATACTGCCAAGTTAGACGGTTTCACTGCCACAGTGAGGCTTATGAAGCAACACGTGTCAATCTCTAGTCGGCCAAAAAAATGGTCAACCAGTATCTATGATTTTGCTTCCTTCCATCAATTTCGGCCGCAGCAGTTGAACACGCGTTCCATTATCGAACGGCACGTGGCAGTCAGGAAGAATCCAACGGCTGGAAGGAGAGGAACAAGTTCTTAAGCATGATCTCAGCCGCAGAGCAGTAACCAACTAATACAAGCAAAGCAAATACTGTAGTGACACTCGGCGAGAGTAAACAGAGCGAGAGAGAGAGAGGCGTTTCAAATTCCGACGTCTTCTTTCACCTTAACGTCATCGAGCTTAGTCTAACGTTTCTTCCTGATCAAGGTATCTATCTATCTCTACTCATCAAGTTTTTTCGTGCCCTGTATGATCAAACTCCATATATGTACACAATTAGAAACTTCTTTCGAATCTTCTGCTTATTTGGTTGTTCTAATGGATCCCGAACCTATTGTTTTTCTTCAGATTTCTCTGTAGTCGTATCATAGATTTCCCGATTTTTGATCTCTTATTATATGTTATTGTTGTATTTGATGATCACATCTTGTTCTTGTCCTCTTTATGAAGTTTGTGATATAGCATTGATTTGGTTGAATTGAGCTGCAAAAAGATGAAGTTTGGGAAGATATTTAAGAAGCAAATGGTGCCAGAGTGGGTAGAAGCTTATGTGGATTACAATGGCTTGAAGAGGGTTTTAAAAGAAATACGTAGCTACAAGCACAGTAAGCTGACTAGAGCAGCGTCGAGAGTTTCACAGCAGGCAGAGGCGTTGCACCGTTCATTTAGTGGTCTGTCTTTTCATCCTAGGCATAGTGAACGTGCAGGGGATATTGAGGACCAAGTCATAAAAGTTGACACGGTGCAGGAAGAAGGTTCTCGTAAGTTGTATGAGACAAAGTTTCTCAAAAAGTCTGAAGAAGGAGGGGAATTCGAAGAGTCATTCTTTAAGAAGCTTGATGAGAATCTAAACAAAGTTAACAAGTTTTACCGGGATAAAGTTAAGGAAGTGATTGAGGAAGCGGCTTTGTTAGATAAACAAATGGATGCACTGATTGCGTTGAGGGTTAAGATGCAAAAACCTGATGTAGATAACCTGAATTTGGAGAAGCATCCATCTGATAAGGTTGTAGTAGATACATCTGATAACACAATGAGAACACAGGGTAAGCAAAGACGACAAGAATGTTTATGATGAGAAGCATCTATTTATGATCAGTTTACTGAATTCTTGATATATTTGCAGGTACTGCAAACACAGATATGGTACATGGTATTGAAAGAACTAACATTCCAGAAGAAGAGGCCTCCCATATCATGGCTGACATTGTCCCGGTTTCTCATACCAATGGAGATGAAGAGGAAGCCAGTATTGGTGATAAGCAGGATCTTCGAGAAATACTTGAGCGTGTGAAGATGAATGATGTGCTTGAATCTCCTATTACTACATTAAAAGGAGTTTTTGGGGATTCTAATGAACCAATCTCCAAGAAAGGATTGAAAAAAGGAGAGGAACAGTTGAGGCTTGTTTTTAGTGAGTTCTATCAGAAACTCCGCCGTTTGAAGGAATACAGGTGAGGAGAAGGTTCAGCCAAAGTTCATTTTCTCACTAAGTTTTTCTTTTATATTGTCATGGCACTGATTTGTCTATATTTGTGTAATTTGAATCAGTTTCATGAATCTTCTGGCATTTTCAAAAATCATGAAGAAGTATGAGAAGGTTAGATATGAAGAAGAGCTTCTTCTATACCTTACAGATTTCTTACTGCAGAGCCCAATCAATGCATGAACAACGGAATCATGCAATATACTCATTTTTCTCTGGTTAATTTGTAGATTGCTTCGAGGAATGCATCTAGGAACTACATGAAAATTGTGGATAATTCATTGATTGGAAGTTCTGATGAGGTTTGTGTATATTTCAGTCGTAGAATCATTTTTCTGTTATGTTAGTACATCAAATTGTTTTGTTCACTGTATTCTGATTTAGGTTAACAGACTCCTGGAGAGAGTAGAGGTAACTTTTGTTAAGCACTTTTCAAGTGGTAATCGAAGAGAAGGCATGAAGTGTCTAAGGCCAAAAGTTAAAAGAGAAAGGCACAGGGTTACATTCTTCTCTGGTAAGGGAATTTAAGAGTGTCAGATTTTCAAAGATGTCACAATTGTTCAGTGATAATTGTTCTTCAACTTCCCACAGGTTTCTTTTCTGGTTGCTCTATTGCACTAGTTATTGCTGTTGTTTTCAAGATAGAAAGTAGAAAAATCATGGAGAAGAACTACGGTACTGAATACATGGCAAATATTATCCCTCTTTACAGGCAATTATTCTAGTCACTTACTCAGAACATGTGCTCAGAAAATTAATAAACAGATCTTTCTTGTCTCACACTGACAAACATTGCATGTCCTGCAGCTTATTTGGATTCATCATTCTTCATATGCTCATGTACTCAGCGAATATATACTTCTGGAAGCGTTATAGAGTCAACTATACCTTCATCTTTGGTTTCAAGCAGGGAACAGAGTTGGGTGACCGAGAAGTTTTCCTGGTAAGCACCGGTCTTGCGGTGCTTGCTTTTGTCTGTTTCCTGCTAAATTTGCAGCTTGATATGGACTGGAGGATGAAACATCATAAGACACTCCCTGAAGTTATTCCTTTGTGTTTGGCCACTGTAAGATATTCTTTTGGTGTTTACATTTTGTGCAATCGTTATCAGATGGAATCCGTCAGGCTTAAACATCTCTTTTTTTTT
>Ga0041059_1003537_pt1 | contig 10597 bp, 4 predicted proteins | sample AraColnosormetaG_FD_56232 | JGI IMG/M metagenome (GOLD analysis project Ga0041059, IMG submission 56232) | Arabidopsis roots microbial communities from North Carolina, USA - Col MF nosort | ecosystem: Host-associated > Plants > Roots > Unclassified | place: USA: North Carolina | collected 2013-09-02 | reverse complement strand
TTGGGATTTTTTTTTTCTTTTAAGAACGTTTTAATACCTCTACTAGGTCATATAACCAAAAACAAAAAGGTAATTAGATTTTATTTTATTTTCTAATTTCCTTTTGATTTTATTTTTTAACATAAGATTGATTCTTGATAAGTCCAGATTTTTTAACAAATAAATTAGTTGACAAAAGAATAATACTGAAAAAAGGAAAGAAAACTAATGGTAAAGATATTTATAGAGAACTACAATAATTTAAAATAATCATTTTCTACTCATTTTGTTTATATCGTAATCGTTTACTCATAGTTTAGCAAATACAATGTGATTTGTGAATTTAGACTATGATATATTTTAACAAGTTATAATTTATATATTGACTAGATTAGGACCCGTCGTCCAATACACAGATTTAAGTATTTTAAGTTGATAATAATCTAGTAAAGTTAAAATATCAATTATCAAACTTTTGCCAAATATTTACCTTAAAAAATTTATTTGCAACCTCGAAAAATCCATCTAAATATGTACAGATATATTTGTCGTGATTACTGTTACGACGTCGTTTACCAGTTCGTTCTTCCTTCTTCTCTCACCCCGACTCGTTCACTGACTCGGTCGATGCTTGTACCGCTTGATTCAAGCCGATGAAGTGCCGATCTGTGGCCTGCCTATGGTCTCGTGCTCCTCCGTCTCATCGGGTCACCGCCACAGCCTCTCTAACCAATCCACCGACTCTCTATACCGGTGGATCCGATGGGTCAATCATCTGGTGGAGCATCTCTTCTTCTTCCGAATCCAATTCTGTAACTCGTCTCCCTCATCATGAGATTAAACCGATTGCTATGTTGTGTGGCCATACTTCACCAATAGTGGATCTTGCTATTTGTGATCCTACAATACTTTCAAGTAATGGAGTTGTTGCATCAGATAATGGTAATGCGGATCCATTTGTTAACTGTTGTGCATTGATCAGTGCTTGTACTGATGGTGTCTTGTGTGTATGGAGTAGAAGTAGTGGTCAGTGTAGGAAACGAAGAAAATTACCTCCTTGGGTTGGAAGTCCATCGATTTTGTCTACTTTGCCATCAGAGCCTAGATATGTATGTGTTGGTTGTTCTTATATCGATGTTGATGGGGCTGAGACTTTAGCAGATACTGATTTTCAGAAGTCGAGATGCACGGTGGTTGTTGTTGATACTTACACTCTTACTATTGTTCATACAGTTTTCCATGGGAATTTATCTATTGGTTGTTTGAATTTTATGGGCGTGGTTCAGTTAGATGAGCAGGAATCATTGCTTATGGCTGATTCGTTTGGTAGGTTGCAGTTGGTCTCAGTGTCAGAGAAATCTGAACCGAGCAAAGGCTCTCTAGTGTCTAGAAACTGGTTGAGTGAAGGGGAAATTGCTGTATCAGTAATAACTCGAGGGGATCTTGTTGCGTTTTTCTCGAAGAGTAGGTGTGTCTTTTGGTTGTTGAATCGCGAGGAGGCAATAGGAGAGATATCTTTTGTTGATGATTCGCATTCTTCAAATTTTCTGTTCAAAGAAGCAATGATACTTTACTCTAGTACATCAACTATTGAAGGTGATAAAGATGATAGTATTTCTGAAACTTTTGTGCTGTGGGATGGTAGTGGTTCTGCTGTGCTGTTTACTATGTCATATATAGATGGTGAATTTACATATAAAAACTTCGGTGAGATTGTTACTGCCCCTGATGATAAGCGTTCCGTGAAATCAACGTTTTGTTTTGTTCAGTTGAGGCAGAATCTTCTTCGCGTTGAGTCTAGTTGTTGTGATGTTGAACAACCTTCTCAGTGGAGGCCCCATATAACGATCTGGTCATTGTGCCTAGGAAATGGTAAAGAAAAAGAACTTCAGCGCAAAGTGCTTGGAGAAAGCTCCTATTTTGCTGATTGGATTTCAAGCTCCTGTTTAGATCCCAAGGGCTCGGTTAGTGCAGAAACTGGTACTTCGCAGTCAGGAAGTCAGTGCAGTGCCAAAAATGATCTACAAAGCTTTGTTAGTGACAATGGACAGTGTGTGTCATCGTCCATGGTTATTTCTGAGAATATGTATGTCCCATATGCTGTTGTCTATGGTTTCTTTAGTGGTGAGATAGAGATTGCAAAGTTTGATTTTCTTCATGGAATTGATTCTCCTGCTTCAAGCCCGAGATCAGATACTGATCCACTCGTCTATAAACAGCGTCTATTGGGACATACAGGATCTGTTCTATGCTTAGCAGCGCATCGAATGTTTGGGGATGCAAATGGATGTAATTCTTCTCATGTTTTGATCTCCGGAAGTATGGACTGTACCATCCGCATTTGGGATCTCGAAAGCGGAAATGTTATCATGATCATGCATCATCATGTTGCTCCAGTGCGCCAGATCATTCTATCCCCAGCTCCAACAAAACGCCCATGGAGCAAGTGCTTTCTATCTGTTGGGGATGATTCATGTGTTGCTCTTTCTTCTCTTGAGACTTTGCGGGTCGAAAGGATGTTTCCTGGGCACCCAAACTATCCTACAAAAGTTGTATGGGATGGTACAAGAGGCTACATTGCATGTCTTTTTCGCTCCCTTTCGAGAAAATCAGATCCAATTGATGTCTTATACATTTGGGATGTGAAAACAGGTGCTCGAGAACGTGTACTCCATGGGGCAGCTTCACATTCAATGTTTGATCATTTCTGTGCAGGCATTAGTGAGAAATCTCATTCTGGTACTGTCTTAAATGGAAATACATCAGTTTCCTCTTTGCTTTTCCCAGTAGACGAAGAGAGGAAACCATTTTATTTGAAGAACTACGAGCGAGCAGCCTCTTTGTCAACATCTAAGCCAAGTTCTTCGCAGGAAAAGACTAGAGAAGAGAGTTCTACTGCTTCGTCTTTTCTCCAAAGCATCAGATACCCTTCCATCAAATGCACTTGCCCATTCCCTGGAATATCTACTCTGATTTTCGATCTTTCGTCTTTAGCAGTTTATTGTCAAACACATGAAGACTCTGATATGCATAAGATGCTAGAAGAGAAGAGTGATAAGGCAACTGCTCAGCAGAAGACTTCAAAAGACAAGTCTCCTGTCCAGAAGACTCTAGATAACCATGCAGAAGTTGTTCACATGGACAAGGCTATTGGAGAATATCTAATTCGATTTAGTTTATCCTTTCTGCATTTGTGGGGTATAGATTTTGAACTCGATCAAATGCTAGTAGCACATCTAAAGCTAAAAAGACCAGAGAGTTTTATTGTAACCTCCGGTTTGCAGGGAGACAAAGGATCATTGACATTAGCATTCCCTGGTTTGAATGCAACACTTGAGGTAATATTTGACGACCTATATTGATGTCACAACCGCACACATTATCAACAATATCCTTCTTTATCTGAGATTTCATAAAACATTCCAGCTCTGGAAATCATCTTCGGAGTTTACTGCGTTGAGGTCAGTGATTATGGTGTCACTTGCTCAGTGCATGATAAGTCTGTCACATTCCACTGCCACATATAGCAGGTACATCATGTGATCCTTATAACCATCTCTCTTCTTGCAAAGGTATATCTTCATGTTTTATTCCCACATGTAAAAACTATTTCGTTTTTTTTTTCTTACAGCAACTTGGCAGCGTTCTACACGCGAAATCTGGCAGAGAAATATCCAGATCTGAAGCCACCATTACTTCAGGTGAGGTCGTTGGCTATGTGCACCAGATGTTATGTGGGTTGAGATGACTTTGTATTTTATCTAAATAGTCACAAAACCGCTAAAAGTTTCTCCTTATTTTATTGTAGCTTTTGGTAACTTTCTGGCAAGATAATAGCGAACAAGTCCGTATGGCAGCTCGGTCATTATTCCACCACACTGCTTCTTTGGCAATACCTCTTCCATTATGCAGTGATCACGCATCTGAACATGCAGAACTGGTGAGATCCCTGTCTGGAATCAGTCTAAACGAACCTAAAGTTCTTAGCACAGGGGAAGAATATCCCACAAACAGTCTGGACTCTGAGCATATCCATCAAGCTCAACGGCTTTCTCAGGCTGAGGAGTCAGAAATACTCTCATGGCTTGAATCTTTTGAAATGCAAGACTGGATTTCTTGTGTTGGGGGAACAAGTCAGGACGCAATGGCTGCTCACATCATTGTTGCGGCTGCCTTATCAATCTGGTACCCAAGTCTAGTAAAACCTGGTCTAGCCATGCTAGTCGTCCACAAATTGTTGAACCTGGTTATGGCCATGAGTGAGAAATACAGCTCGACTGCTGCGGAGCTTCTCTCAGAAGGAATGGAGACTACATGGAAAACATGGATTGGACCTGACATTCCTCGGATAGTTTCAGACATATTTTTCCAAATAGAGTGTGTCAGTTCCTCAGTCGGAGCATATCAAGTTGTACCATCGTCTATAAAAGAGACTCTGGTCGAAGTTCTTCTTCCAAGTTTAGCCATGGCGGATGTCCTTGGATTTCTTAGCATAATAGAGAGCCAAATATGGTCTACAGCTTCTGATTCTCCTGTTCATGTAGTATCTCTCAGAACTCTCATCAGAATAATCCGGGCTGCTCCTAGAAATCTGGTACTGCATCTTGAGAAGGTTTGTAGCATCTACTTTTACATTCAGCGAGGCTAGTTGAGATTTAAATAAGCAGAACATTTTTACCGATATATGTCTGTATACTCTTATAGAGATTTGAGAAACATTTGGGAAAATCTTGCAGGCAGTTAACTTTGTTCTTCAAACGATGGACCCAAGCAACACCGTCATGCGTAAAACTTGCCTGCAAACCTCAATGGCTACGCTAAGAGAAGTTGTGCGCGTATTTCCAATGGTAATCTTAAACGACTCGTCAACAAGGTTAGCAATCGGCGATGTTATCACAGAGATCAACAATGCATGTATTCACATATACGACATGCGAAGGTACAAAAATTTACATGCTTTGTATTTCTGTCCCACCTTTATCTCAGTTTCTTAGTTGTTTGTGTGATTCCCGTTGCAGTATGACAAAAATAAGGGTTTTGGATGCGAGTGGACCTCCGGGTCTCCCAAATTTTCTCAGAGGAGCTTCAGAATCTGCCGTGACAACAGCTATATCAGCTCTCAGCTTTTCACCTGATGGAGAGGTAAAATTTATGCATAAACACATTGTAGCTTCTGCACCAAACATTAAAGTCGACAAGTTCCCGATGAATACTCTTGATGAGATCCTAAGAATAAAATCTCTTTGTATGGTAGGGATTGGTTGCGTTTTCAGAAAACGGTTTGATGATCAGATGGTGGTCACTAGGATCGGTTTGGTGGGAGAAACTAAGCCAAAGTCTCACACCTATTCAATGCACCAAACTAATATTTATCCATCCATGGGATGGATTTTCATCAAGCTCTTCACGAACAAGTGTGATCTCAAGTATCTCTAACGACGAACAAGAACTTCCTCTTCAGGTACTTAATTGTTTATCATCATCTCATTGTTTTGGCTTTTAAAACCGATACTTATTCTACTCGGTGTGATCGGAACAGGAAACCGCAAAGAACATAAGTCACGTAGAGCGGCTAAAGCAACTTGTTCAACATCTTGATCTCTCTTATCGCCTCGAATGGGCCAGTGAACGCAAAGTAGTTTTAACAAGACACAATGTCGAGTTGGGCACTTGCCTGTTGTAACAGTCAAGGTAAGAATCCAGACGATATTCTTAATCCTTGTTCCTCATTCTGCTCGAGTTTTGTTTTAGAGGACTCATATCGAGTCCATGTTCTAGGTTCTCAGGAGGCTATCGAACGTTCCTTTTTTTGTGTGTTACTTGAGAACGAAATTGACTGTTCTTGTTTTGTATATGAATAAAATACTTAAATATACACGAGAAAATTATTGAATGAATATCCATAATTACAGACAAAAAACAACAAAAATGACATATGTTTTATATTAAGTGCTCTAATCTGTCAATATTTGCATGAGTAGCAACGTGGCATTTTTGGTTGATATGTGTACATAAGAAAAAAGGTTGAATGATATGAATGACTTTACTATACAAAGAAGTTTATTTTAGATGCTGAATGTTTCCTAATTTGACGGCATTTAAAAATGTTGTTTATCTAAGTTTTGTGATTTTATTTTATCATCAAAACATATTATAAATGTGATATAAAAGTTATGTCAAATTTGGCGTGTTTGGTCGACAAGGCGAATCAGGCAATTTTTCTGCATATTCTTCTTTTAAAAGAAGTTTAACTTTCTACTAAAAAAACATTCAATCTTTCTACATAGTCAATTAGATGTTTTATAACGTTGGTCAGATGAAAATGAAAATAAAAACAAAGTTAGGAAACTAATATAATTTGATTTCCATATGAATATAATCATAAATCTTCCAAAATATATGTTTTCTCATAAGAAAAATGAAGAAAAAATCAACTGATTACTAATCATAGATTTCCCAAAATCTATGTTTTCTCATAAGAAAAATCAACCGAGTACTAATCATAAATCTTCCAAAATATTTTTTTCTCATAAGAAAAATGAAGAATAATCAACTGATTACTAATCATAAATCTCCCAAAATAAAAAATTTTGTGTATCAATATACAAAATGTTTAAGAAGATTTTGAAAATTAATTATATTGTTAATAATTTTAAAAATTCTTTATATTATTAAGTATTATTATCATAAATAGAAAAGGGTTAAAAGTCAAATGATCATTTTGTAAATAAAAAGTCGTGTCTTCTTTTCCTGTAATCAGAGTTATGATTATTAAGAGTCTTCGGATCTCAGGGATAATGTGAATGGTGCCTCGACTCTAAGCGCTGCCAAACTGATTTATGGTTTTTATCCTTCTCGTAGGAATCCCTAGAGTGATAGGATGCTCGATGCTCATAGTGTTTGTCACGGGATTGGACTTTCTTAGCATAAGCTTGGTTTCTGGAGTTAACATTCCCATGAGAACTTTCATAGGAGAAGCTCTCTGATCTTTTCCTATCCCTTGGCGAGTAGTTTCCTCTCTTCCTTTCATTATGTTTGTCATCCAATGCTTTATTATACCTATCAGCCGAAACATCGGATGAGAGAGTTCTATCTTTCCTTTTGAATTCAATCAATATACCGATAAATACGTGCCAACAAGATCTTAGATGATGCGTCTGATTGGTTGTCCTAGTTAGCACAAAAAAAAACTGAAAAAGAATTATGCACAATTCATCTCTTTTTACATCAATCAATATAAAAGTTTAATATATTACGCACCAATCAGTATAAAAGTTCAATATATTACGTTCAAAAACACAAAAACAGTGTAAATTGTTACACTTTACATTTATTTTAGTGGCTGAAACATTTCGTGCCAGAGTTACTCTCTTTTTCTCTTTTTTTCCATTTTTTCCATGTTTTACCAATCACACTGCCGTTAAATTATGTGTCAAAGTAAAATATAATAAGTTAAAAATAATTATATATATATTAAATCTTAAAAAAAAACTTAAACCACAATGAAATGACACATTAACAACCCAAAAAAAATGGTTCCTGATTCCTACTCTTTTAATACACTTTGATTTTTATACGTGTTTTCGTAGTTCATTCGAACTATTCTAGGTAGATTAACCAACCATATGTAAATGATCTAGTCATCCTCAAAATTAGTCAAACGCTAGTGCAATATAAATTTATGATCTTAGACCATCTCCATCAATCTAATACTGTGTGGGTTTCTCAACAATATTATTTTAATCAATCTATAATAATTAAATTATTTATTTAAATTTTAAATTATAAAAAAAGAATTAGACCAATAATATAAAGACACGTGAAAAGGCAGTATCTCTAAGTTTCTCAAACCAGAAACGTCTCTGACTCTTTCTTCTACTTTTTTATTATTTTATATTTTTTTTATCTCCAGATACTCTATCAAATATTACTGATGAATATGCTCTAAGGTTAAAGACACCAATTCTTTAAAAAAATAGACCGCCTTTACAGAAGCCAAATTCTATTTTTCAGTACATGAAGACAATATTGAAATTATTGTTTTGACTTTTAGACTAGGAATTACGATGCTTGTGCCAACTACGATATTACAAATATAATTTTCTGGTCAAATGGAAAAAAAAATTATTAAAAAAGGAGAGAGAGATGATTTATCGATAAAAGTAAAACTAGAGACAAAGGTCGTTGTTATTCATCGACCACCCACATGTAACTAACTAAAATGAGTTCATTTGTTACTATGTCAACTAAAACCGTTGACACTATCCAAAAATAATTTTGAATCTCCTTGTTATGACTTTTGCTTCAAATTAAGCAAATCAGTGGAAACTTAACATAATGATTTTCGTTGAGAGAACATCAGTCTGATAAAAAAAAAGTTCTTTATATTCAGTTAATCTGAAAAAACTGAAGAAACAAAAATTACAGCAACAAATAAAAATACAGAAAAAAGATATATACATGAACAAAGATAAGTATTAGTAGTACACTAATGTTTTGTTTGAGAAGAGGAAAAAAACAGAAATTAGTCTATAAGACAAAAGTCGTTGAGATTGTGTTGGTCAAAGTGAAGGCTTCAAAATCATGGTTTAACAGTTTTTGATATTGACTAGAAAAATCTTTGTGGAATGTTACTGGTCTTTAAGGCTGCCAAAAAATTCATTTATTTCATTCACGACATTAAGTGGTCCAATGTCTGCCACTATCAACATTACTGATTCTAGCTTTCATACAATAAGAAAATTTTGAACCATATAATATTCGCATTAATTCAAAAGCATTCTAAAAATGTAGAGACAGATGGAATTCTACAATTCTATTTAATACAAAAGCTTACACTTTTCATTTTTAGCTTATTCTAAGCTGTCAAGTGCTTAGCATTAATTGTATTGTTATTATGAATACGTGTTTTGAGTGCATTATTGAAAAGAAGGTGGAGATCTCAACCGTCTCCAATGAGTGATTTAGGAGTATATCTTAAATAATTTGCATTTTTTTGGTTTTTGAAATTTTAACATAAAGAATCCTATAATTAGGTTTTAAAATCAAAAGCAAGAACATTTCTAATATTAATGCCTATTAAAAGGGGCACATTTCAACTGTTCTGACCTCTAATTCTTGTTTATGCCGACATGATGTTTGCAGTAGCCAGTAATATCAGTATTTTTCAATAAACTCTAGCTCTTTAATACAAGATCGGTAATCTAGGAAAAGCCCCAATTCTTACATGGATATTTTTTTTTGTCATCGTGACGATATAAAGATGACCTAATTGGCCTGACAAAATTTACACAAATTTTATTCTTACATAAACTAAAAAAGGTGACCAAATAATGACAATTTTATGTGTAATATTAGAAAATTGTTATTAAAATTTTCTTAGCAAATATTGACTTCGTTTTTCTCAACGATATTATATATATGAAATTTTATGTATAAGTTATTACAATCGCATGTTCTATAATTTGAACGGATAACGAAAAGCAAAATTTAGATTTCATTTATAAAATAAAAAAGAATGAAAATTCGAAATTCTTGTTTAGCAAAACTTTTGAATAAATGATGTGGACAAAGCGGATTAAACCACTCTATTTCTAGAGCGGATAACAAATTACGCTTATCAAATTTATTTCTACGTAAAAATGATCTGTAGTTAAGCTGTCGCAGATAATTTTTTTTTTTTTTAATCCGCATTATTATGGATTATAACTTATCAATGGTAACCAAAAAGCAACTCAAGCCGCAAACGGATTCGTGCGTCCCAAGTGTCACAACTATTCGAACTATATATGAAGTTATGTGTCTGTTAGAACTGGATTTTTACTATTATTATTACTATTATTATTATCATCGATTAAAGGATGTTTTTTGATGAAAAAAATATATTGTTCTATTTAGCCAACAAAATGAAAAGAATTCCGGTCCATTATTTTCCATCAAATACAAATTTTAACAGATTCTGATCTTGTAAAATTCAAATTGATGTCTCATTTCTTTTCCAAATACTGAAATTGGACTTAATGTTATGTACTCTCAGGTCCCCCACAATGATCACTCTTTTTCACAAATTTGGTTCAAATCCACTCCAAAAGATACAAAAACAATTCAAACTTTAGGGAAGTCAAACAAAACTATAACAAACAATAAGGACCATTTTGAAATTTCTACTTTCTTCAGTTCTTTCATGGAACTTTCGTTGTAATCTATCTACAACGCTCCACATACTCGGTGTGTACACCTGAAACCAAACCTCTATATATAGAACACAATCTCACTTCCCAACACATCAAACCATAACTTCCAAATCTCAACAGAACCAAAAACAAAAGAAACCTATATTAAAGAAGAAACAAAAAATGGTGGCTTTTGCAACAGAGAAGAAGCAAGATCTGAATCTATTGTCTAAAATCGCCTCCGGTGACGGTCACGGCGAGAATTCCTCTTATTTCGATGGTTGGAAAGCTTATGAAGAAAACCCATTTCACCCAATTGATAGACCTGACGGAGTTATTCAAATGGGTCTCGCTGAAAATCAGGTATCATTCAAAAATAAAAATCCAACCTTTTTTTTTTTTGGTCTAACCTAAAAAACCTAACTTTTTTTTTTCTTTTNTGAATT
>Ga0041059_1003536_pt1 | contig 10597 bp, 10 predicted proteins | sample AraColnosormetaG_FD_56232 | JGI IMG/M metagenome (GOLD analysis project Ga0041059, IMG submission 56232) | Arabidopsis roots microbial communities from North Carolina, USA - Col MF nosort | ecosystem: Host-associated > Plants > Roots > Unclassified | place: USA: North Carolina | collected... | reverse complement strand
TTTTTTTTTTTTGTTAAGGGTTTGAATCACCATCACAATTAGTATATTTTCATATTCTTAAGCTTGGCACGAGAACTGAAAAGGGAAAAAAACTGCCACGAGAAATACAAAGTTTCTAAGTTGGTTAAAACAAAACATACGTTAAAAAATTTATCCAACAATTTTTTTGACTTGATCGCTTGATTCCTAAAGCCCGAACTTTATATATAAACTTTAGTAAAATATAAATAATAACCCTAAAACCACGTAACGTGGTAGACACCACATGCAAATATCCAAATTAAGTAGAGAAGTTAACCTAATTAAAATCACCTAACTGGCACAACAATTCAAGCTATATATAACGTGCAAGAAATCAGAAATGTAGGCTGAAAATTTGTTTATTATTGATCTCGTCGCTCATGAGTCATGATTTTATGAATGTGAACTTAGCCTTGACTTCAAATGGGTTTATATCGTAAATAGAGTACTTCTAGAGTTTTTGAAAATTTGAACTCGATTATAATGAAAAGCGTGTTTTTTTTAAAGAAAATAATAAATTTGTTTTAGTGCCCACTATTTTGGACGAAATGTTATTATAAAGTCTACAAGTGTTTAATTCTCGTCCTAAGACGAAATGTTGGTTGGTGGTACTAAAAAATTTCCACTACTCTTGGAACATCATAATCCTCATTCTTCCGTCTCAGTCTGTGGCCTGATAAACTCCATATATAGTAGCCACAGAATCATAATTGATTTTTATTACTATATTTGTCCATACTACTAATTGACTCTTTGAAATATCATTTGGTAGACAAAAAGATCGATAACTGCGATAAAGTGACAGCCAGCCACCGAATCTCAATCCAATCATTGCAAAATGGTTTAAATAGAAGATTTGTTATTATTATATAAATTATTGTTTTTGGAATGTTGATCATCAAACATGAATTAATTCTTATATATCTCGCAATAATATCTAGAGAATTATAGGTTATCTTCTCGTATTCTTTCCATGTCATGGAGCTTTCTTTAACTTCTCATCAATGACGTTGAAGGGGCACAAGGTAAATAAGTAGTTTCTTGACTACCGTGACATTACCAGCTTCTTCTATATCAATGTCTTCAACTTTCATCCCATCAGGCAATCTCCAATCGAAAAAGTCAAGCAAATTCATCAGTCCTAGCTCCACGGTAGCAATCGCCATTGATATCGCGGGACAGATCCTTCGACCAGAACCAAACGGTAGAAAGTCAAAGTGTTGTCCTCTAAAATCTACACAAGTATTTGCAAACCGTTCAGGGCGGAATTCTTCAGGGTCGGTCCAACGCTTGGGGTCACGTCCGATCGTCCATACGTAATACGTTAACTTGGATTTGCGTTTTTGGTGGAATATCGTAGCCTTGAATCTTGATGTGAGATATTGTTTCCCTTGGGACCAAAAATGGAACTGGTGGGTGTAATCTTAATGTTTCCTTGACAATATGTTTCAAGCAATCAAATTTGCATAGGTCTTCTTCAGTGATTCTATCTCTTTTGAGCCCGAGGACGCCTCGGATATTTTCTTGAGCTCTCTTCATCACTAAGGGTTTTTTAACGAGCTCGGTCATCGCCCAAATCATTGTTATGGCGCCTGTGTCTATCCCCGCGAGAAATATATTCTGAGCATCACATAAACAGACATATATACATAATAAGCTTAGTAGTTTAAACTAAGTGTTTATTCAATGGTTTGAAAAATAAAAAGATATATGAACCAAAATTTGAACTTTACCATGAGGACTGCTTTGATGTTATCCACATTGAGCTTGAAATCATCTTTATGTCCTTTTTTCTTTATCATATCTAACATCAAGGCAACAATATCTCCGGAGGAATCCAAAGTTGATGGCTTCAAGTGATCATCAATCACATGCTGGTAAAAAGCATCAAGCTTCTCCGAGACTTTGTTTATATTTGTTTGCGTACGAAACAAGCAATCTAAGAATCTTCCAAGTCCACTTGGGAAGAAGTCCGAGAAAGTAAAACTTCCTATAGCTGTTGTAGCCGCGGTAACAAGTTCTTCAATCCCCTCCTGATCGATAATGGAGCCGCTCTCGTGGAAATTCCGCCCTAAGGCTACTCTAAAAATTATGCTTGCGGTGAGGGAGAAGAAGGTAGATCCACAGGAGATTGCTTCAAAGCTGATTCTGACAATTTCTTCACCATAAATTCGATCTCTTCCCCTCTTATATACCTATAAGATTGAACCTTTTTAAGGCTAAAAAGTTCGGTAACCGCGAGTTTTCGCATTTCCCGCCAATACTCACTGTATGGCACAAAACTGATGTCTTTAAAACCGTAAGAGAGTTTTCCGGTCCCCACCGTCTTTGGTCGGCTGCAACATTCCAAATCATGTGTTTTGAGTACTGCTTCAGCTGCTTCGCTCAATGAGATCACAACAACTGGAACAAAGCCGAGATGAAGAAGTATCACGGGACCGTATTTGATGGAGAGCTTATGATAACATCTGTGAGGCAATCCTGTAAGATGGTGTAAGTTTCCAATTATCGGAAGACTAGGAGGGCTCGGAGGAAGATTAAATTTTGTGTTTTTGATCTGTTTAAAAAAGATTGATGATACGAGAGTAACAAGCGAAACCAAGAAGAAACAGAACAAGATCGCCATTTTTGCCTTCCTCTGTTTTTGGTTTCCTTGGTTTCTGTTTCTTGGATAGATGAGCTTAGAATCTCAAAGAGTCTTGTTTATAAGGGGTTGATGATGTGATCGATACGTTAAATTTTCAAGTCATGAATGCGACAAAAAAAAAACATAATCATGTCGTGTGGTTCAAAAATCATTGATTGATTGATTGGATCATTGAACGAAGACGAGTTATGGACCTCATGGCTTTTTATGTTGCTAATAGGAACGCCGTTTGGTAAAAATCGCATCATTTAAGACAGAACTATGCCCTTGTCGACCACTGAGACACTTCCATGTTGACTGATGTGCAAGTTTCCTGAGGGGTGTTTAAAAAAGATTGATGAAACGAGAGACGAAAGCAAAACCATGAACTCTTCTCTTCTAGTTGGTGGATGTTATCATCATTGGGAATTTAGGTTGATAAAAAAGATGGGACAGAGCCGAAGCAATTCATGTGGTCCAAACTAAGCTTTGCTCTCTAGTCTCTACAACGCCAGCCACCAGCTATCACGAGCAAATCTGTGAGGATTGCCGATAGAGTTGGATAGGGAGAGACTGGTTAACTAACAAAATGGTGCAAAACAATCACAATTCCCTATATTGGAATTTAAAACACCGAGTAAGAGAAGAATGTGATTGCAGAAAAAGAGAATCTTATAGAGAATAATCCGCGAGCAACATTTCAGATCAGTAAAATAGAATACCAAAGCTTCAGCTAGAGACAACTCAGTATATACTACCACAAAATGCAACAACAAGAAAGGGAGTGAACGATTAGAAAACTAAACAGGATTTTTATTCGGCTGTTGCTTCCTCCATGACTTGTTCTGCGGTAGCTGGTGCCACGGGGTAGTAATGGTAGTGTAGCTCCCCAACATCATCTCCTGATAGTTTCGTCCATCCTTCGGGACCAACGTGGTACACTGGTCATATGAGAAGAGAACAAACTTATGAGCTAAATCAGAATCTTGAAAGTTAAATATTACATTTGAACCACAGATGCATTCAGATTACTAACCGCTAGCAACTCCACCACTGGCTCCATCACGGAATGTCGCATGGTAGATTGATCTCCTTGCTAACTCGGAAGCTTCTTCAACTGACATATCATATTTGTACCTGATGATGCAAGTAAAATCATAAATATGAAACGGTTGCTTAACTAACATCATTAGATTTTGGTTTTTAGCCTTTGAGATTGGGACAAAAGCGATGAAGATGTTGTTTGGGAAATGACTTACCCGCTGTCCAGCACACCGTAAGCATATGGTGAACCAGAACCGACTGAAAACCTGTCTCCCTTGAGCCGTCCTCCTTCGTTGTCGACATAGTATAGTCCGGGACCCTATTATACAAGAAGTAAACGGATTTAGCATTTCAAAATTTCCTTTTGCGTGGGAAGAAAATAACAGTGTTGAAGATATGAAGTTGGTTTTACTGACAGTTTCGTCCCATCCAGCAATCATTGTACCAACAGAAAGTCCCATTCCACGGTATGAATAGAGCATGTTGGCAAGAAGTTTCGAAGCTCCGGAAACAGAGATTCTCCTCTTGTTTGCCAGCTCATGTAGACGGCACTTGGATAGACAAATAAATTAAGAGATCAGCCATAAAATCAACAAACAAGATGTTGGTGATAAAATGAAGAAGTCTACAATGGTATTAACATGCCAAAATTTCACATCGCATTCAACAAACTAAGTTCTTTATTTATTTGCTATCTAAGTACAGAGGAAAAAAAGCTGAACTTTCTTGCTACAGAATGTTTGATTAGAAAAAAAGGGGATCTAAAGCCACCACATGCTCAACTGAAATTGCATGCTTAGCATTCAAAGAGGCTTGTATGATCTTAGGGTCAACATCAAACAAGCAAAATCTTTGTCATTCTTTAATATAGACAGAACTAAAACTTAAAGCATTTGATAAGGTAAATGAATCTGCTGCTTTTAGAAATATATAAAAAAATCACTATATAACAAGGCAGCAAGATTCCCGATAACCACAGAGAGAAAGATTAATCAAAGATCCAAGTTATCAGTTCAGACACGGCCAAAAAGATTTCTAGTTAGGTACCTTAATTCCAAGATTTCTGTGCCAGAATTGGCAATCAGCAGCTCCTCCAGCCATTGTACCGAGCATATAAGGATTGATTTCAATAATCTTCTTCACAGATTGTGAGGCTGAATGTGGTAAACAGATTTAAAACATTAACAAAAATCACACAACGTTTTCTTTCCTCTACTGGTTCACAATTAATGGCCAACAGAATGAAAACTAGAAATTTGTTTGACACTCCAGCACAAAACCAAAACCAACAACAAGCTAACTTAATCTTCATTGTACTAGTGTTTCTACCAAAGTCAACTATATCGAAAGGATGCATATTTTTGGAGGAATTCTTAAGAGAGCTCACAGCTAAACATCGTCAAAGTCTGCAAACAAAACTAAAAGTAAAGTGATAAAAGAGAACATACAGATATATCCTCCCATGCTAGCCCGAGAATCAGCAGCGACCATAACACCACCTTTGAAGATAAAAGCGAGAGTGGTTGTTCCTTTTGCATGCTTCAACATGTCTTTAGCTTTTTTCTGAAATCCATCAAACTGAAACCAACAAATAAAACCAGTTTCGTAATCAAACAACATTGAAAATTCACTCACACTGCTTCGAATCACAAACAAAAACAAAAAAAGTCACCTCTTTAGTACGGGGTAGATCAAACGAGGGTACAGAAGAAAGCTCATCAAGCATATCACTGCTCGAGCCAAATCCAATCATAGGCATGGAAGTCTCGAACCCACTAGTATCAAGCTTCATCTTTGCAAACCCTACAGAATCATGAAAAATCCCAAATTGAAAAAAAAAATATAAGTACCCATCGAAAATCAGAGAAGCTACAATAAAAATAAGCTGATCCAGAAGGAGATAAACCAAAATCAGATGTCAATCAAAGAGTTTTTCTCTCATAACTTCAAATCAGATCTAGCACGAGATACATTGGTGTCTGTATAAGAACCCTAAACCCTCATCTTCATTAACATAGCCAAATCAATGATACTAGAGCTCGATTAAGGATCGGAAACGTACCTTACTGGAGAAAAGTATCAAGTCGAGAGGAAAGGCTTAGCAGAGAAGAAGAAGAAGTAGCTCTAAAGTGACAAACGACGACGAGAAGAAGAAGAAAGAGATCGTTTCTTGAGCTCCGGGCAAACCACAAATATGGGCCATAAACTGTAAAATCATATTGGGCTATCAATTTAATGGGCCGATCACTTTTTCTTATCTGTGGTTTGTACTGAAATAAACATGATAATAAATCAATATTATGATACATTTTTATTAATTTCATAGAAATATTGTCTTTAAGTTTTTTTTTTAAACATAGTAAATTTTAGTAGTTTGAAATAAAATAAAATTATATGGTTTAGTGTTATGTATTCGTAATTTAGTTTTAAAACATGTAATATACAAGTTGCATGTTGATTGTTGACAAATGTTAATCTAGGATTGCAATAATTTTCAAGAAATTTTTGTTCTTATGATATTTCTCAGTAATGACTGTTTTAGGGGATATATCCTTTTTCTTTTCGTGTAACATGCACAAAGTTAAACACTTTATTCGCACATATTTCACTTTTACAAAAGTAATATAAGATCTTATTTCTACATTATTAAAGCTAGCTAGAACATTATAATCAAAATGAATAATTATGGATTTTTAGATAATATATCTTCATCTCTAATATTATAATCAAATTACATACAATTTAAGATCAATTCTATAATTCGAAATACAAAATCAAATGCATTTTCCCCTTTGTCATTTTGTTATTTCTAAAAGTAGCAGAAAAATACAAAAACTATCTATTTGCCTATATTATCATCAAACGCATCAAGAAAAGAAGCAATGTATTCAGTCAGAAATGCTGCAAATCGCTAGCGTTTTGTATTGCATCTTCTTGCTCGCATGGTCCCTGCAGGAGGGGTATTTAAAGAGATGCTGCACTGTGTGTGCAACCAATAAGAGTATCTCATCAACGACCCAAGGTTCGAGCGAGCGTGAAACGTTCCTCTCAAATTCAACAACACTGGACCAGTTCCGAGCTGCAGCTGCAAGTCCTGACTCTGAATCATCTGAATTTGTACCTGACTGCTGACGAGATGGAAGCTTGTGAACATTGACATTCCCTTTGGTACAATGAATGGCTCGATGTGTTCAGTCGCTATGAGTGTGTTGTAGAAGTAGAGCTCGAACATCACGTAGCTGAAGTCCACACTGCTTTTCTTGCTTGGATTTGTGAAGTTTACCACAACCGCGAGATCTCCATTTAGAACATATCCCATGTCCAGATTGGCGGTGTTTAGGGTTGCTGCTGAGATGTCGAAGTATGGTGAGCGTGGACGGTTGGCGAGGTAGACTAAGAGGAGAATGAGACCTGATAAAATTAGGACGATCAGGAGAATTGCACAGCAGATTGTGGCTGGCAATGTCATGGGTTTGGTCCTCTTTGGGCCTTGCTGATAAGCTGGTCGTGTTGGAGCTCTTCTCCATGGAGTTGGTTCAGATCCATAGCCACGGTGTGGAGGTCGTTGCTCCTCAGGGCTCAATTGCAATGGCCTGGCAGAGTTTGGATTATGGCGTGGTGGTAATGGTTCCTCCGGTCTCAGTGGCAAGGGTCTTGAGGAAGGCGATTCATGGATTGTTTCAGGTGGCTCAGTCTGGTGGCGTCCCCGAGTCTTTATTTTCACCCTGGGTGGAGCAACTGAGTGAGCCTGTGGGATCTGGTGATGGTGCGGAGAGTTCCATGAGCTAGAAGGACCACCTTGATGTTGATCCTGCAAGGAAAATTGAACGAAATGAGGGTTGGTTTCATAGTGGTGGTGAGACATTGAAGTACAACTAAAGGAGAAAAGAGTTAAGTGAAAGCAATGAAGAGAGAAAATTTTGAGTGTTTCCAAATGAGAGAGATGATTACTTGGTGAGAAGTTTAAGTAGGATTCTTGTGTTAAAGGAAACTGACACAAGGAAGCAAGTAATCTTTTTTCATATTCAAGCAAGCAAAACTAGAACCATCATCTCTTATTTCTCATCTAAAAGTTTTGAAACAGAAAATGTAAATACTGGGTCCTAATTCTCTCATTTTTTTGGTTAAAGTACCAAGAAAAAGAGAGAGAGAAAGGTAACAACGTACAGGTTCTTCTGATTATGGTTAAGATTAGTAGCCGCTCTGTTTTATAATGTTTGTGTCTTGAACCGGCGGGCCTCTTTCCTTCTTGTCTCGCACTTATAAAGGCTTAGTTCTGCATTAGTACACATGATAAAATATAGTAAAGGGATGTCTGAAGCATAGTGCTGAGAGCCGCTGAAAAAACTCACACAAAAACAATAAAATTGAAAAAAAATCACGATCAATAGGGATCCAGACAAAGCTTGATTTTGTTATTGAATATGTCAGTCTATGAAAATATGCAGAATCATGACAATATTCTGACAAAAGGGAAAAGGTTGGCACGTTCTGAAACAAAGTCCTGCAAAACTAACAATACACTAGTGAGATAACGTCTGAGCTTTTTAAGATGCATATCAGTTACGTCTTAAGCTCTTGGCATATCAAGATCCAAAACCTCATTGGTAGCATACATTCCAACATGATACTTAATCGAGACTGCATCTGACAGTGGAGTTACGTTCTACAAGCGTGGTGCAAAAAAAAAAGTCCTACAAGCGTACCATTGAAGGAGGAATCCATGCTTCTCATATCAAGTATCAATAATCTTGATGTGCCTAAGCATAATAAAGGAAGATCTTTTTCTCAGTCTAATAAGCTGAGTCCTCAGTCTAATATTTCTGAGGACTTGGTTTAAACTGAGTCAATGTAAGAGAGCTGGTTGTCTTGTTCCATAATCTGACCACAAATAATGATCCTTCGGGAGCATATAATGTCGCTGCAACAGGGACAAGGCAGAGTAGAGTTGGTTCACATTCCAAAGATGTAAGGAATATGAAACGAGTAATAAAAGTCAAGATATAGTTGGTCTACATAAACTATACCACGTATTCGTTTATGTAAAAAAGGAAGGAAATTAGTTTAAACCTGATAGGTTTCTTCTTTCTCTCCGAGCAGCAGCAGGCAACAGTAGAGGCTTTAATAGCTCTGTATCAGCATCTCTGTGTCGCCATAATATTGACTATGATGGCATTTTTGCACAGGAGAGGGCAATTTGGACAACTTTAAAAGTCTATCCCCTTATTATGCCTACGCATCAGCACTCATTGAACAGCTAGCCTTGATGAGTGTATCGGACACATCCCTATCAAGCGTGAATCCTTTATCCATCATCTGATCCCAAACCTTGTAGGCTGCTGATAATTTTTTTCCCCGTATGAGTCCTCCGATAATGAACTTGAAAGTTAATTCATCAGGACAACATTCTTTACCTTTCATGTCCTCAAACAATTTTATAGCTTCAGTTACTCTACCAGACCTGCAGAGGCCACTAATAAGGGAGTTGTATGAAATCGCATCCGGTGTAATTTCGTGCTCTATCATGTCATTAAAAACACCATAAGCCTTGTCCACATTTCCGGATTTACACAAATGGTCCAGGATTGTCGTGTAGAAAATGCGATCTGGTGACAGACCTAACTCTGTCATCTGATCAAGAAGCTTCTTTGCAACGCTAGAGTTACCTTCCCTAAGAAAAGCCTTGATAAGACTCGTGTATGTGACCACATTCATTACCATCCCTTTCTGTCTCATCTCCTCAAAGAGCCTGTAAGCCTTCCTCGTGTTTGACGCCCTACAGAATGTTTCGATCAGAGTACTGTACGAAACGACATCACAAAAACCTCTAGGCTCCATCTCCTTTACCATGAAGTTATAGCACTTATCAGGATGACTAACCCTGCAATGCCGCTTAAGCAACTGGTTATAACTATAAGCATCAAGCTGTATCCCGCTTCTTACCATCTCAGCCATCACCCCTTCCGCTCTCTTCAACATATTGTTATCATAATAATAATTCAACAACACATTGTACGTAACAAGATCCGGCTCACACCCAATCTTACTCATATATGATTTTAAAGCTTCTGCCTTTTCTATTCTACCCGCTTTACAAAACCCACTAATCAACGCATTATACACCACTGTACTAAGCTTAACTCGTGCACTTTTGATCTCCTCCGCCACCATCTCATAAGCCAAATCAACTTTCCGAGCATGACATAACCCAACAACAAGTGCTGCACATGCTTTATTATCCGGACTAACCCCGCTACGAATCATTGCATTCCAAATCTCAACAGCATCAGTAACCTTACCAGCTCTAAATAACCCATTAATAAGTATAGTATAAGATACAACATCAGGTTCCCTACCTCTCTGAACCATACAAAAGAACGTCTGAACAGCAAAACCTACCTTATTCTCTCGACACAACAGATCCAAATAGACATTGAACGCCCAGATATCTGGTATGAATCCAAGGGTTTCCATATCACTCAGTAGAGCGTCAATGAGATCAAATTTTTTAACTTTACATAAACCCGAGATAAACCTTGAGTAAGTGAAGGGGATGAGAGAAAAACCCATGGGCTTCATATCCCAATATATTGCCTCAGCAAGCTCAAATCTAGACTCTCTAACCAAAACCCCGATGAAACGATTATAATCGAAGGAGAAAACTCGGTAGCTTGAGTGACGCATTTCATCGAACACCTGAACAGCGTTGTCAATCATACCTGATTTAACGAGGTTAGCTATACGCGAGCGGTATGCAAGGCGTACTGCGCCCAGCGTCTGATGCATATCAGAGCTCGACGCATATGATCATATCACCGTTGCCTCTTCTTTGTTTCAATGCGGCGACATCAGATCGACGACGACGGCTGGTCTTGAGCTTAAGCTAGAGGGAAAAAAAAAAAAAAA
>Ga0041059_1003535_pt1 | contig 10599 bp, 13 predicted proteins | sample AraColnosormetaG_FD_56232 | JGI IMG/M metagenome (GOLD analysis project Ga0041059, IMG submission 56232) | Arabidopsis roots microbial communities from North Carolina, USA - Col MF nosort | ecosystem: Host-associated > Plants > Roots > Unclassified | place: USA: North Carolina | collected... | reverse complement strand
TTTTTTTTTTTTTTTTTCACACCAAATATATAGAACATGAAGGAAGAAAATGTGAAAAGTAAGTTTCACAAATCTTACAAATTATGTTCGTATGATAATCAAATGATTAAGTAATTACTTTTTCGTAGTTTGATTTTAATGAGGTGAAATTGTTCCGTTTTTTGTATGTTAAAAAGTAAATTAGCTAATTCGACTTATCAAAATTTTTGTTTGACATCTTTTTAAATACTTAATTTATCATTGTAATTTAAAGATATTTTGATATTAATGTTTACGAGAATGTGGGTTGTTACAGCCGGAGATAGATTGCCGGTGGAAGAAGTGGAGGAGAGTGTGGTGGAAATGTATGTAAGAGACGTGAAAAAAGAATATGAAACAGTCTTTGTTCCCTTTTTGAAAATGTGCAAGAGTACTAGGAGTACCAAGGTTGGTTTTGTTTTATTTCGGTTTATAAATCTAGATAAATTAAGAGACAAACTTTAAACTCCCTGAAATATTGTAACCTTCAGTGTAAGGTAGAGACTCTATTGCTAGAGTACGACGATCCTGCAAAAGCACTTGTCAGATTGATATCCAAATCAGGAGTTAACAGTTTGGTTATGGGATCATTTACTTCAAACATATTCACATGGTAAATTTACATAGTTCGGTTTTGGTTTACGTTCTTCTTAATTAACTCGGTTATATACACTAACAGCGATATTTTCGGTCTAGGAGAACAAAAGGTACAGGAGTACCACTGACCGTTTTAAGATACGCACCAGAAACATGTGAAGTATACATTGTGTGTAAAGACAGAATCACTACAAAATCTATGGATCCATTAATCAACCGAGGTAAAAATTAGGATTTTGTGTTTCGTTTTTTTTTTAAAGAAAATTATTGTTTAATACTACATCCATAGTTGATGTAATTTCTTAAACATGGTAATTTATAGGCAAAACATTTTATTTGATAACACAATATTTTCTCATTTCTTAAAACTTCTCTTTAATCGTGGTAACCAGAGCCGTGCACAAGTCCACACGCAGCCGCGACTGCCCATGACTTCTTGAGAGACTGGGCGGCTAGTTTCCACACTCTACGGTCTCCAACGTTACCCGATCCTCGACAGTCAACTGGTAAAATATACATATAGCTAGTCAAATATCCATCAGAATTCATAGGAAATGAATAGCGGTTTTAGGTTGTTTTAATATATAGTACATTCTCAATTCTGACATTCTTAAACAAACAAAAATAAAAATAATTTTAATGGTCAATTGACTCATTTTTTTGAATTGAACCTAATTTTGAAAAATATATAACAACAATCTTAGTTAACAAAAAGTAAACTAGTTGCATAACATTATAACTTTGAATATAAATTTGTTATACGAAGAAATTTGCAACGAACATGCATCTATCAAGTATAGATTCATATTATAAAATATATAAATGATAATGCATATAATATAAACTATGATGTCTTGAAGGCCTGAAGTTTTTCTCTTTCTTTTGGATGTTGAAGAGGCAGGAACAAGGAGGTCAGCATCGGCAAGAGAGCTGAGATTTGAGGCATTAAGCCTTACTTGTAATAAACCCAAAACGCCTCAAAGTAGTAAGGCTTCTAGTGCAACAACTCCAGAGATTTTTAGGCGACGGAGAGGATCCGATATTCCTCAGCTGAATTACTCAGATTTTGATAAAACATGTACCAAGCCCCAATCAAATGTTGAGAACATCGTTAGCGAACACCGAGACTCTGATCGTTCACCCCCGGAAACATCAAGAAAATCCAAGAAGGTTACTTTACCATCATCTTTTGCTGCAATGATGAGACTAGCTATTATGACGTAACCGAGGTTTTTGAAAGATTTGGTGTTGTTTGACAGGTTGAGATTGAAGAAGAGGTCGAACGTTTGAAGAATGAGCTACAAAGTACAGTCTTTAAATATAAACAAGCTTGTGAAGAGCTCTTCTCCACACAAAACAAGGTATAGATTTCTGATCTTGAACCCTAAAATCTGCAAGAAAATGATTAGAGATGATTTTGGGAAGAGAAATTTGTATATTTGTGATGGCCATCAAAACTTATCTGTGAAAGAAGTGTTTATTTTATATCTGATTTTATTGTTTCTATAAAATAGTTTTCCAAACTCACTGGTGAATCATTTTGCTTGCTTTTTCTCCAAGTAAAGTGTTTATTTTGGGGTTTCTGTTAGGTTAAAATGCTTTCGACTGAATATTTGAATGAATCTAAAAGAGTGAACAATGCTGTGGAGAAAGAAGAGTTGCAGAGGAACACCGCGGCGCTGGAGAAAGAGCGGTACATGAAGGCGGTGAAAGAGGTCGAAACCGCGAAAGCGTTGCTCGCAAGAGAGTTTTGTCAGCGACAGATCGCGGAGGTGAATGCTTTAAGGACTTACTTGGAGAAGAAGAAAGTGATCGATCAGCTTTTAGGGACTGATCACCGGTACAGAAAATACACAATTGAGGAAATTGTAACAGCCACAGAAGGATTCTCGCCAGAGAAAGTGATTGGAGAAGGAGGATACGGGAAAGTTTACCAATGTAGCCTTGATAGTACTCCGGCGGCTGTTAAAGTTGTCCGGCTAGATACACCGGAGAAGAAACAAGAGTTCTTGAAAGAGGTATCGGTTAAATTATGTCTGGTTTCGGTTAACTCTTTTGATTTGATCCGGTTGATTTATTTTCGGTTTGGTAATATTTCTCTATAGGTTGAGGTTCTAAGCCAACTCCGACACCCACACGTGGTTCTCCTCCTCGGAGCTTGTCCGGAGAATGGTTGTTTGGTTTACGAGTACTTGGAAAATGGAAGCCTCGAGGAATATATATTTCACCGAAAAAATAAACCGCCTTTGCCTTGGTTTATCCGGTTTAGGGTAATTTTCGAGGTAGCTTGCGGTTTGGCCTTCTTACACAGCTCTAAACCGGAACCAATTGTTCACCGTGACTTAAAACCGGGAAATATCTTGTTAAACCGGAACTACGTTAGCAAAATCGCTGACGTTGGCCTAGCCAAGCTGGTTACGGATGTTGCACCCGATAATGTCACGATGTACCGAAACTCGGTTCTTGCCGGTACATTGCATTATATTGATCCAGAATACCACAGAACCGGAACAATTAGACCAAAGTCGGATCTATATGCGTTCGGCATAATCATTCTTCAGTTGTTGACGGCTCGTAACCCGAGCGGGATTGTACCAGCGGTCGAAAACGCGGTAAAGAAAGGGACGTTAACCGAAATGCTAGATAAATCGGTTACCGATTGGCCTTTGGCAGAAACCGAGGAATTGGCTCGGATCGGTTTAAAATGTGCTGAATTTCGATGCCGAGATAGACCGGATCTTAAATCAGAGGTTATACCGGTTTTGAAACGGCTTGTGGAGACGGCGAATTCGAAAGTAAAGAAAGAAGGAAGCAATTTACGTGCACCGAGTCATTACTTCTGTCCAATCTTACGGGTGAGTAAAAGGTTACCTGGTTCGGTACACAAATGTAGTAACAAGAAATTTGAACCGGTTTAGATTTTATTTATTTATTTGGATTGTTGGATGTAGGAGATAATGGAGGAGCCAGAGATTGCTGCCGATGGATTCACGTACGAGAGGAAAGCGATCTTAGCGTGGCTTGAGAAACATAACATTTCACCGGTGACTCGACAAAAGCTAGACCACTTCAAGCTCACACCGAACCATACGCTCCGGTCTGCGATTCGCGATTGGAAATCAAGAGTCCGGTTTTCTAATGTCGTTGTTTAATTGGCTAGTTTCTCATTGGGGATTTTTGTAAAAACATTTATTTGAAGGTGCAATATTTTTAATTATATGCATGTAAATGTATGGTTTGTAAATTGTGATATTTATGTGATAAACCAAAAAAGAGAGTTACGTACGTGGTTTGGATTATGTTTGTAAACCAATAAAAATGAAAATTTTAGTTTGTTGAATATTACATTTGGTTTCATAATTTTTTGTGTCAAAGATGTTTTCATAATATTTTCTAATGGATATCAATATCAAACCTCATGATGGAGGTGGTGCAAAATGGGTAAAGGGCATGGCAGAATAATATCAAAATGAAATAACAAATAGAATCATGAACCTCGAAGATATTGATAAATAGCCTAAAACAAACAACACCATTTTCACTAAAATTTTGTTATAGAACCATTAAAGAGTGAATACACACATTGTCGTGCCTAGGCTCTTTGGTACTTGGAACAAGAAATAAAATATGGCATATCTAATTTAGTTAAATACAGTAATTATTTTTTAAAGAACCTAAGAAATAACTAGAAGAAAAAATGTGAGATACAATACAAAGTCAAGGGTCTAATGTCATTAAGATAAAATATTTTGATTATCACTAAAGTTTACGTGAAATGTAACTAAACCAATCACTTTACAATAGCTGAGAGAAAATATGGTGGTGAAAAAAAAAGGCTTTGAAAGGATCGTAATTCTGCTCATCTTTTGCATAAAAGTTGAACACAAATTTCAAAATTTTCATGAACATAGTTTCTTGATCATCCTTTCACATCCATTGATCAATTCAACATATTACCTTTAAAAATCATTTAACCAAACCAAACAAAGATACATACAAACAAAGCCACCCAAGGCTTTGCTCGATGACTTCTTCAAATTACAGACAAGTTTAATATAGAACTAAACCTTCAATGAGGGATCAAGTCGTTCAAAAAAACAATATTAGCAACACTACTATCTCCCTTGGCCAAAAATAAACATCCACTTCCCATATCAAACGGCCATACACGTTAACATACATAAACTCAAATAAATTCACAAAAATACTTTTTAGTATATTTAGTATATGAGTACATATTTAGTATATTTTCACATTTTTGAATTGAAAATCCCAAACTTTCGCCCGACTTATCACGTTGTTGAGCAGTTATAACATTGCTCTGTCCTTCCATTGACAGAACAATTATAACATTGCTATGTCACGTTTCAGGCCTCAACTTGACAGTTTTGGAACACTGGTGATGCATGTCCGCAAATGAAGTCTACTATTACATTTTGTGTACTACAAGTTGTGGCCCTTTCTTACTTTTAGTTAGTCAGCTTGTTCAATTTCTTTTTTTATAAAAATTATTCTAAATTCTGAAATGTAAATTATACAACTAAATAAAACGTATTGCTACAACTTATGCAAATTCCTATCTACTTAGTGTTAAACACTTCCAATTTATCAAACAAAATTCAGTATTTTCAAAACCTCTATAAACAAGAATCTCTTAATTATAAAAACATAGATCATGAAGTTGTAGGCTTACTCCCCTATTAATATAAATAAACTATTTTTATTTCATATTATTATTATTTTTGATGAAATATGAGTTATCAGTCCAATCAAACAAGTGACGGGTAACTCTTGCGTTTTAAAAGTTAGAGTATATGTTATTAATACCAATTAAATTAAATATCAATAATAATAATAATAATAATAAGAAGAATAATAATAATAACTATTATTATAATATTTTTACAGATTTATTGATTAAATAAAATAAAATAATAATAATTTAAAAATAATTAGTTTAAAAATACTTTTGTAACATAATAATTAGAAAAATGAAGTTAATTTCTTATCATATTTAAAATTCCATCTTTATTCAAATATATGCCTATAAAGATTTTTTGATTATAAATAAAAATTAAAGAAATTTAAATAAGTAGATTTTTTTTTTAATTCTTTTTGGTGAAGAGTAGATTATTATTATTTTTATGTTATTATTGAATACAATTAAGATAATAACAACAACTTTCTATAATTATTTAAACTAAAGTTAAAACATTCTTTATTTTATGCATATATACTTTGTCCAAAAAGGGTTTTACTGTGGTTTCCGGTTTGTCAAAATTTTCCTTCAATCCACGTGTCCGGTTTTGATTTGTGGTTTAATCTTCCTTTTTCCTGAAGATAGCAAAAATAGTAAAACCAAAAATTTCCAGGTCATAATTCGTGATTCCTTTTTCTAGATTTCAAAAATCCAAACTTGTAAATTGCCATTGATCGATGGAGATGAAGAGAGACTTATTTTCGTTCTCGCAATCATATTGTTCTCACAATTGACCAAGGAAAGAGAAATGCGAGAGATTCTCTGAATTTAGAGAGAAGCAAAAGAGTTTTTTTTTTTTTCGAGAACCAAAAATGGAGAATCAAGAGGAAGATGAGGTGGTGCTGGCGAAGGTGACGTCGGAGGTTGAGGATAATTTTGAGGATGAAGGGTTGGTTTCAAATTCAACATTGGAGAAAGTTGCTGCAGCGAAGAAGTATATTGAAAACCATTACAATAGACGCATGAGACACATTCAACAACGTAAAGAAAGGTACCGTTTTTGTTTGCACATTATCTGTTTGTTTCTATTCCTAAAAGAAGAATACAATTTGATCTGTTGCAGAATTTCACGAAATTTCTCGTTCATCTTCTTCTGTTATCTGAATGGTGTTGTTTTTAGGGAGCTGTAATGTTTTTGTTAAACACTGAGAGGTCTTTCTCTAAAGTATTAATGGAAATAGGGTTCTTTTGATTTGCAGGCGTTGGGTGCTAGAACAAAAGATTGCATCTTTAGATGTATCAGAAAAAGAACAACTCGAGTTGCTGGAGGATTTGCAGAGGAAAGAGACAGAGTATACTAGATTAATGAGGAACAGGCTTTGCGTTGACGATTTTGATCTTCTGAGTATTATCGGGAGAGGAGCTTTTGGTGAGGTTAGTCTTTTTGGGTATTACCATCTTTGAACATTTGTTGTTATAAGAACGCCACTTTAACTATTCGTAAATGGGTATCTTCCTTAGGTAAGACTCTGCCGTGAGAAAAAGACAGGCAACATTTATGCTATGAAGAAGCTTAAGAAGTCTGAAATGCTTAGTAGGGGGCAAGTGAGTCTCACAGTTATCTCATTTATGTTATGATTATGCATAAAATTTCGGGCTTTAAGTATAGTATCTGGTTGATCGTTCTGAATAGGTTGAACATGTTAGAGCTGAGAGGAACTTGCTAGCCGAAGTTGCTAGTGACTGTATTGTGAAGCTTTATTATTCGTTCCAAGATCCAGAATATTTGTACCTTATCATGGAGTATCTGTCTGGTGGTGATGTGATGACTTTGCTTATGAGGGAAGAGACTTTGACGGAAACTGTGGCTCGGTTTTACATTGCCCAAAGTGTTTTGGCTATTGAGTCCATACATAAGCATAATTATGTTCACAGGTTAGTCTACTTGTTTCTGGTCTCATCATTCTGAATGGAGAATTAAATTGTATATATATTTGAGGTAGATCTTTTGCAGGGATATAAAACCAGACAATCTTCTGTTGGACAAGTATGGTCATATGAAGCTGTCGGATTTTGGTCTTTGTAAGCCTCTCGATTGTAGAAATATTTCGGCTATGAACGTAAATGAACCTTTGAATGATGAGAATATAAATGAATCAATCGATGGTGATGAGAACTGCTCGATAGGACGTCGTGGAAGGCGTTGGAAGAGCCCACTGGAACAGCTGCAGCATTGGCAGATAAACAGAAGAAAACTGGTGTAGTACAAAACTCTGTTTAAAACCTTTTATTTATCATATCAATCTTTGGGGTATGCTTTAAACTGCTCCTTTGGGTTTATGTCTAAACTCTCTGGCTTTGGTGTGCTCTTGTTTTGAAACAGGCATATTCTACGGTAGGTACCCCAGATTATATTGCACCAGAGGTGTTGCTGAAGAAGGGATACGGTGTAGAGTGTGACTGGTGCGTTACATTAATGATCTTATAGATTATTCTCCATAGAACCCTTCCTTATTATATCATTAGGGTTATCTACGTTAACATTACATAAAATATTCATGATCAGCTTTTCATCTTTTCTTGCTGCTTATCTACTAGTTGATCGACACATATCTATTTTCTTTCATCATCGACTCATATGCATTCATTTGAGTGCAGGTGGTCTTTGGGGGCCATTATGTATGAGATGCTCGTTGGTTATCCACCATTTTACTCCGATGACCCTGTAACAACATGTAGAAAGGTCTACTTGTAACTAAATTTACAGTAGTTTCCACTTTGCTCTTATATCATTTTGAATATTCTTGTTGATGGTAAAATGAGATTTTAAGACGGTGGAAGCTTTCTGTGTTGGGTCTGTTTTTCTTAGGATCTTTCACATCTTCTTTTATATCTCTAAATTGACATTTGATGGAATTTAGATTGTGAGCTGGAGAACTCATTTAGTATTCCCCGAGGGTGCAAGGTTGACACCTGAGGCAAGAGATCTCATTTGTAGGTTGCTTTGTGATTCTGAGCACAGGCTTGGTTCTCATGGAGCCGGAGCCGAGCAAATCAAAGTATGTAAATATAATAAAAAGACTGTTCACCTTCTACTCTTTGTCTATTACATTCTTTTTTTTAACAAAACAAGATACATCTAGGCTCATACTTGGTTCAAAGATGTGGAATGGGAAAAACTCTATGAGATGGATGCAGCTTTTAAGCCAGTGGTCAATGGAGAACTTGATACCCAGAATTTTATGAAATTCGATGAGGTAAAAGTCCGCCATCTCAAGGATTAAAAAGTTCTTTTTCAGTGGTATCATATTCGGATTCTTTCCTTAGGTGGAGTGTCCAAAACCAGCAAGAACAGGATCTGGACCGTCATGGAAGGTACTACAATTCTCAGGAAAATCTTATATCATCATTTCGCTTATTCGCGGGGTCCTGCTCTGTACTTATCGTTCTACCGGACCTTTGTTTTTGCTCGTAGGTGAGCATAACCCCTCAAAATATCAATTTTGTGGGCTATACGTACAGAAACTTTGACGCTGTTCGTGGTTCTCGCCATTCTTTAGGTGCAAAAACTGTTTGTTTTCTCATTTCTTTTGCGGATTACAGCATGTAGCCTCCTACCTTTCTCATAGTTTCTTGTAAATGTTAATGCAGATATCAAAGGAAGCGTTTCACCTCCACGCTCATCAACTGACTCTACCCGAAGTAAGTCTTGTTATTAGCATTTAAATTACCGAAAATTTCTGTGGTTTAACGTCATTATTACAATTCTCAGGTGACTCTGCAATTGATTACACAAAACTCTCAACTGGTGGCGATGGCTCACAACAATAATTATCTTGCTTCTAATACTTGAGACACCAAAGCTGATTCTTCAATCCAGACATCGCTTTATTCTACAAAGAAAATCCTCTGTAACTATTTTTTTTTGATCCATGAAACTTTTTTGTTTGTTTGTCAATGTACAGTCATAATTGCAGTTGCAGAGAGAAGAGAAGACGTTGAGAAATCTCTCTGTCTCCTTTTTCTGCAGCTGTGTTTTTTGTTTTGTACGTTTTTGTTGCATCTGCCCAGAATTGGCGTTCATGTATTTTTCTACGGCCTTTTTCCTAGTGGCAGTTTCCAACCGTTTGTTCCCGCCATTGGTGGTTACTTAGTTATTGTTATTAGCAACATCTAAATAAACCTATTTTTATATTCGCATTTGATCTTCTTCTTCTTCTTTTCTGCTTTTGTTTATACATCTTGTTGTGGCTCTTATTAGCAAACATCAATTCGATTATAATCTCATTAGGAAAAAATAGTTCAAACAAAAACTTCTTTGAAGTTTGTTTGTTTGAATACTGTAGTTATTTTTTTTTATATACTTTAGTTAACTTCACTTTGACAATGTTGTCTTCCAATACTTTTCGACTTACCAAATTAGGAAATAGTAAAAAGAGAAAAATAAAAAAACAGAGAAATCTGAACAAAAACATAGTAGCTAAACAAAAAAAATGCATTTTACTGTAATAGCATGTAAATAGTAATATACTCAAAATTATGTAATAACAGAGTCAATATAACAAAAATATCCAAGTTCAATAAATTTAAAAATGAAATTGTGAAATAACTAAAAACAGTGTATGATAGTTTTTTTGTTTCTAAGTACTAAAATATACATTGACATTTCAAAACTCTAGAACCCAATCATCTAAATATTTAGATAACCCTATGAGTATTTGCACTAAATGAGCTAACATCTCCCGGTGTAAAATCTTTATACTAACCCATTTTATCTTGGTTTTTTTTTATAACAACTAATATCAAATTCTACGAGGAAAGTCTATATATGGAGCCAAATTTATAATTGTTAAAGTATATATATGGTGTCAAATTTATCGATGATAGGAAATTGAAAAGAGAAAAACTTATTTTCAAAGCTCCACAAGACTATTCTTTAATTTTAATAGATGCTTAAAGTTTTTTTTCCCTATATATAAATATATATATTAAATGGAAATAAAACCACTTTCTTATTTTCAAATTTTATCATTAATTATAATATCACAAAAGTACTATGTAAGGGATGAATCACATTTCAAATATGTGAACTATATACAACTATCACCTATTCATTATACAATTATTAAATTTAATAATGGTATATTTGTCCCATTAATAGAATCGTAAAAACTTCCAAATCCTCTTTATATATGAATAATGTATTGAATAAAATACTCTATGAATTACTTGGTTTTTTTTTTTTTTAAACAGAATTGTAAGTAACCTGCTTCTTATGTTAATAA
>Ga0041059_1003534_pt1 | contig 10604 bp, 11 predicted proteins | sample AraColnosormetaG_FD_56232 | JGI IMG/M metagenome (GOLD analysis project Ga0041059, IMG submission 56232) | Arabidopsis roots microbial communities from North Carolina, USA - Col MF nosort | ecosystem: Host-associated > Plants > Roots > Unclassified | place: USA: North Carolina | collected... | reverse complement strand
ATATATATATATATATATATATATATATATATATAATGTGGCCAAATAACTTAAGCAATTGAGTAGCTCTTGGATCGTTAGCTTTCGGATTTCAAGTTTGAATGGTGGAAGATTTGTACTAATGTTTTAGATAAGTAACGAATTATTATTGATACTAAAAAAGTTGACGTAAGCAATTAAGCAAATGTAATGAAATCTAGATTGTACTTAAGAAAATAAAAAAAATAATTAGTGAGTCAATAGCTCGGAAAGAGTTATGGTGACTTGCAAGCATATGTGTTCCAGCAGAAGTCTTCTTGTGTGAAGCTAAAGTCTCAAATGGGATCCTCTTTGGGACCTACTTAATCCTCCCTTTGTAGAATAAACACAAACATAGCTTCCATTAAAGACAACTAAATAACTATTTTTATATTACTATTTTTTGGTGAGGAACAACTATTTCTATATAACGCCTTGAGAATTTATAGGAAGACCAAAAGATTTCCGAGTGTGGTTATTTCTATTTCCAAACCAGCTAGCTACTTATCAATTTACTTCTTACCCTCAATTTGATATATAGAGGCTTATAGGTCATATCAAAAATATGGATAGAGTCGTCTACTAAGATTTAACTTAAACTGCATATGCTCACAAAGTTTGTCGTCTTCCATCAACAATTTATTTGTTTCATATTCTTTAAATTTAACAATATAGTTAAAGATTCGATGCACTTCTATTATTTTTTTAAACTAAAGGCAACCTATGTTTGAATTTCCCAAAATATTTTGATATATGATGTAAATTGGCATTTATTTTGTCACAGCATAGCAGGACCATAATTAGGCCATAATGCTAGTTTTCTATATGAAAGTCATTATTATAGTTCTTAATCTTTGTAGCAATTTCCAGACGAATAAAAAGTCTCGACCACTAACTTTACGACCGTTACCACAATCACAAAGATTACAACTTCCTTTTTGGTTTCTGACTTCTCACACAAAACCAAGATTTTGATAACCACAATTAGAAACAAACCTAAACTTTCCAGTTTCATGTAGATTCTACTTTAATTACTCAATCAAAACCCGTACATAATCAAAAGAAAATAAAGTAATAAAATCTTCATCAAAATATCTACAATTGATTCAAAAGCATTAAATCTCACGACCTTGTTAAATAATCCATTTCCTCCAATACTCTCGCTTACCTTACCTCTCTTACAAACTCTTGCGTTTTGATATCATCTCATCAAAATCAGAAGCTGTAATAATGGGAACTCATCGAATTATCCTTGGTCTCGCCGCTCTTTGTTGTTTTTGTCTACCTCATCTCATTGAAGCTAAACCATTCGAAGTGATCGTCGATCAATCGGGCCATGGAAATTTCACGACCATACAAAAAGCTATTGATTCGGTCCCAATCAACAATACTCATTGGTTCTTCATCAACGTTAAAGCCGGCCTTTACAGGTCAGTGTAGCACAACATACATCATTGACTGTAAATAAAGTTACATATGGCTTGTAGGGAAGTTACATATGTGAAAGTGTTTACTAACTAATGTTTTTTCTCTATGTCTTGTAAAATCAAGAGAGAAAATAACGATACCGCAAAAAAAACCTTTCATAGTAATCGTGGGAGCTGGGAAACGGTCAACGAGAGTAGAATGGGACGACCATGCCTCGCTTGCACAAAGCCCTACCTTTGCTACTCTAGCTGATAACACCGTCGTTAAAAAGATCACTTTCGCCGTACGGTGATTTTACTTTATATTATGGCATTTCCTATGATGATTCCTTCTTTTTATTAAATATATATAAAGGGTTTCTTTTAATATATTAGAATTCCTACAACTTCCCTAGCAATGGGAAAATAAACAAGAACCCTAGAGTTCCGGCCGTGGCAGCATTTATCGGCGGTGATAAGTCGGCTTTTTACTCGGTAGGATTTGCTGGAATTCAAGATACCTTGTGGGACTCGGATGGCCGACACTACTTCCATAGATGCACCATCCAAGGCGCGGTTGATTTCATCTTAGGGAGCGGCCAATCTATTTACCAGGTTACATTCTCCACAAAATGATATTGGTTTTATATACTATAATAACATCATACGAATACCAAACATAAATTAATTCTAAAACATTTGAAGATTTGCCTTTAGACTGGCTAAGAATTTTATTACATTGTCTATGATTGGAACCTTTTCTATGGAAAGTATAGATATGATCAAAAATTTAATCCAAACTAATAATGTTGTAGATTTGATTTTGGTTTGGTACCATTTATCAAAAGATACCTAAAAAGTAACATGTATATTACCATGGGCTCATTGTAGAACTCAAATCCTATTTGTCCGGGCCTAATTGATTTAAATCAAATATGTGTGGTTGTAGAGCTGTGTGATACAAGTGCTAGGTGGGCAGCTAGGACCGGGGGTAACGGGTTACATAACGGCTCAAGGACGGACCAACGCAAACGACGCGAATGGATTCGTATTCATCAACTGCCTCGTTCATGGATTCGGCAAGGCTTACTTGGGCAGAGCCTGGCGCCCATACTCTCGAGTGATATTTTACAACTCGAACCTGACGGATGTGGTTGATCCTCTAGGATGGTGGGAATGGAACTACCAGGGTTACGAAAAGCAGCTGACCTATGCAGAACATGGATGCTTCGGAAGTGGATCAAATACATCAAGACGTGCCAAATGGGTTAAGAAGCTGAGTGCATCTGCCGTCCAACATTTGGCTGATCTCAGCTTCATTAATCGTGGTGGATGGGTTGAAGATTTACCCATCCGTGTTTGATCGAGACTTTCGCTTCTAGTTTCTGTTTTTTTTAAAAAATTTCTTATTGATCATCCTTTCTTTTATTTAGTTTGACCAGATGTAGTAATTTGTTATGCTTGACATTGATTAAAATAATAAAACATTTCAACGAGTTTGTTTTTATATTTAATAAAACATCTACGATCTACCCTTGTTGAGTTTGAAGATATAAAGTTGCTATGTAGCGATGAGAGTTATACGCAGACAGTCAGTTCTAATTTGATTGATAAATCTATGAAGTGTCACATTTGCCAAGACCGCTAGTTCTAACTGTCTGCATAGTAGACTCAGGACAGGAATGTAGGTTCTAACTAATGTGGAGAAATAAAAAGTAGAAAAAAAAGCGTTGAAAAGTTAATAAAATTGAAATAATAGATTTAAGAAATGTCTGTAAAAAAAAAAAATTTTAATTTAAAAAGATATGATTAGAAAAACAAATAATTTGTGAAAGCACTTAAAAAAAAAAATTGAGAGAATGTAGAAATTTTGAGATAAAAAGAATAAATAAAATTTGTAAATAAATAAATAATATTAACAATTTTTTAATTTATAAAATATTATGATTGGCTACAGCTTCTCTAGCTGCCCAAACTCTGTTTTACAAAATCCCAAACCAAACAAGTTATCATTCATGATCGCTTTCGTTATATTCATTCTCTCTTTTCTCTTTCCATTTTGGCTCCCACCGACGTCATCAATCTCTACCGGAGACTTCCGCCGATTCTCACACCGTTCTTCTTCTCTCCTTCCGATTCCGGATTCCAATTTCGTTCCTTTTTTGTTTTCTCTCAAAACCCCTAAATTTTCTTCCTTTCTTCGATCTGGATTTTTTGTGTTCCCCAAATTTCAAGACTTTGATCTGATTCCTTCTAAGATTTCTCCAAAGCAAAGATCTTTTTTTTGTTTTTTGGGATCTCTGTATTGTTGATGGGCACAACTAGGGTCTGCTCGGAGGTTTCTTCTGGATCTTCGAAATCGCTTAGCCAATCTCTCACGGTATCGACCTCTACCACAGAAACAGTCAATGGTTTCCATGAATTCAAGATCTGTGGGTACTCTCTCGCTAAAGGTGTTGGTGTCGGCAAATACGTCGCTTCCGATACGTTTATGGTCGGTGGTTACTCGTGGGCAATCTACTTTTATCCAGATGGGAAGAGTCCGGAGGATAACTCGTCTTACGTTTCTTTGTTCATAGCTCTTGCTAGCGAAGGAGCTGATGTTAGGGCTTTGTTTGAGCTCACGCTTGTGGATCAGAGTGGTAATGGGAAGCATAAGGTTCATAGCCATTTTGGTAGAGCTCTCGATAGCGGTCCCTATACTCTCAAGTATCGTGGAAGCATGTGGTGAGTAAATTATCTCTCTCTATGCATGGAAAGTTTCTACCTTGCTATAGTAGTTCACGAGTTTTGTGATGAATTTAGGATTGTGATAGAGTGGTATGTTCTGGTTGCTTACAATGTTGATAATGTCTTTGTTGGTTGCTTGGTTTAGGGGATACAAGCGGTTTTTCAGGAGGTCCAGTCTAGAATCGTCGGATTATTTGAAGGAGAATAGTCTCTTGGTTAGGTGCCGTGTGGGTGTGGTGAAGTCAGTTACGGAGGGACCGAGGTATTACAATATCCCTGTGCCAGTTTCTAACTTGGGACAACAGTTGGGAAATTTATTGGAGAGTGGGAAAGGCTGTGATGTTGTTTTCCAAGTTGATGGAGAAACCTTCAACGCACACAAATTGGTTCTTGCAACGCGTTCCCCGGTTTTCAACGCACAGCTTTTTGGCCCTTTAGGAGACCGAAATACCAAATGCATAACGATAGAAGACATGGAAGCACCCATTTTCAAGGTCCTCCCTTTAACTCTCTTGCTGTGATTTCATCTGTTAGATAAGGGAATGTCTAAGTAGAGTATCTACAGTCAATTTGGTTTTACATGGTCTTATAGGAAGAGATAGATTTCTTGGTTCCTTGCCTTTTTTTTTTCTTTTCGGGTGAGTGATGGTGGTGTCATACAGGATTGTCTATTCACGGATGTACCATCCGGGATCTTCTCCTGGGGCGCTACTCCTATTCTCGAGTTTACTCACCCGGGATAAGGTTCTTTCTTTCTGCTTCTCTTCTTGTTTTCTATGTAGCTAATACATGGACATATCACATATCTATGTGTTTATGCGTCTTAATTCCTTTTTCTCTTAGCCGTATTTATGTGAGTCAACTAGATGAACAAATTGTGTCTTCAGCATATTAGAGAGGTTGACTTGAGGGTTTAGAGTTTAAAATTACGCGGGCGTATTTGACTGTAGAAACTTCATGTTGTATGATGTAAAAGTATGAATTTCTCCGTTTCCCATTGTTGCTTATTATGAGTTCGGGCTCAGATCCTCACTCCTGGTAGTTTTGATCTGGATGTTTAACCTGACACAAACCCTTCTTCTATGTTGTTTTATTGCTGTTTTGCAGGTATTGCTCCATTTTATCTACTGGGACGAATTGCCTGATATGCAAGAGTTAATAGGAACAGACTCTACATTGGCGTCTACTCTTGTGGCTCAGCATCTACTAGCAGCGGCAGACCGTTATGCTCTTGAGCGGCTTAAAGCAATCTGTGAGTCAAAACTCTGTGAAGGGGTTGCCATAAACACGGTTGCAACTACTTTGGCCCTAGCAGAGCAGCATCATTGTTTGCAGCTAAAAGCAGTGTGTCTCAAATTCGTGGCACTGCCAGAGAACCTGAAAGGTAAACACACAAGATCTTTCTTTTTAATCGATCTGAATCAACTCTGTTCACATGATGAGACTTGTGTCTGTTTTTTCCCTTTTGTTATGATCAGCTGTGATGCAAACAGATGGGTTTGATTATCTGAAAGAGAGTTGCCCATCTTTACTAACGGAGCTATTGCAGTATGTGGCGAGGCTAAGTGAACACTCTGTTATAGTATCTGGACATCGAAAAGAAATATTTGCCGATGGTTGTGACGCGAGTGGAAGACGAGTGAAGCCCCGGTTGCACTGAATGGGAGAGAAAGAAGAAAGATTTGTGCATTGTATAATCTCTGTTATGGATAATGGCTGATCTAATCGGATCTAGCAAGTACAATGAATCGTTTTCAACGCGTTTTCTCATAAATCAAAGATCCAATGAAATTTGGGGTTTATTGTTGGTGCATATCAGATTATTAGGTGAAACAGATTGAGTTCATGGGATATAAGAATCGTAGACAGTGTAAGTGTTACAACGTAGATAAACAAAGGTTGTTTTAAGAATACAAAACTATGAAGACAAATTACATGACAGGATCTGTAAGAACTTCTTTTATCTTCTCACGCTTCCTTCTCTCATTTCGCTCTTAAGCATGTCTTCACGTTTCGGCTCTTGATAACACAATGGATGACTCAAAGGGATACTCTTTTTAGCTCTCCCTGAGACGTGAGGTGGTAAAGCTAAAACTAGAACCATAACATCATGTTTAATACCAGCGACTCATTGCAGTATCTTGTGCTGCAGACACTTTTTGTGGTATATACTGAGTGTTTGGCTTCAATCTACTTGGACCTTCAGCAGCGGTGGCGCAATCTTCATCTCCTCTGTTGCTTTTGCAAGGTTGAGTCCTCTTTGGGTATTGAGACGCAGCAGCTGGATTTCTGACCATCCTTCTCTGTTGTTGTTCAAGAGCTTCAACGCCTGTGGCTGCGCCGCAGTTGTTATAGCGTAACACTGATCCAACTACTTTACCAGGCCTAGCTACTGCAGCACCTGCTTCATTACAACCAGATAAATGTTCAGGAGACAGAGTTATTCTGCATCATAACATTATATACAGAGAGGGTGAGAGACCTTGGATTGTTTGAGGGACGTTGATAGGAATTCTCGACATTGGCATCTGGGCATTCCTGTCTGCACCCCGAGGTCTCTCGTCTCTAATGCTACACTTGGAGAGTCCATCAGTGACTTCAGCTGAACTCTGTTGTGCCACCGGATGATTGTTATCAGAGTACAATACGCAAGCCCTGCAAAACATAAAAAGAGGCTTTGTTGAGCTGTTTCGAAAGAATCCCAAATGATCAAATTTTTAAAGGACGTAAAGCATACCTTGGTAATGATGCATGCTGTTGCCTCTCAGGGGGATTATGAGAAGTACCATTCTTGTAGTGTTCCTCGAGGTAAGCAAATTGTTTCTTGAAATGTTCCACCGCACTGCAGAATGAATAATACATTAACCATAAGAACATGGATAATACACAGGAGTATAGTATGAAGCAGGTCAGCTCAGGCCGGTACCTCGGGTACATAAAGTTAGTTGGCTCTGATCCATCCAAGTATTCTTTCAGCATCTTTGGGTGGTACTCCAGAGACTCTCTGTATATGAGCTCTCGGACGTCTTCTTTTGTGATCCTCCGCCTTTCAAACTCAAATTCCAACTTTGTGACAGGTTGAGCAGAAGGCTCTCTTTCAACCTTAGCTAAACCCTTGAAGTACACATCTGCAAGCGCCTGAGGTAACACATAAAACCATTTAGTTAGCTATAACCAAAGTTACATCATAAGGAGTGTAAAGAACGAAATGTATGAACCACCTCTTCAGCTGTAGGCCGGTCCTTGGGTTCAAAAGACAACATCTTTTCTAGAAGACGAAGAGCAAGAGGATCAGTATGTGGGAACTTATGTGAAAAAGGAATAGGCTTCTTCTTCCTCATGCTGCTCAAGTATCTTCGAGCTTTCTCGTTCCTAACCTGTTTCAGTGTAAGAAATTCAGCCAAAAAAAGAAACAATGCTTAAGCATTGTGGAAAGGAACACATACCCTTCCAATGGCTTCAGCAGATGGAGTTCCCAGCATATCCGTCATCAGATCCAATTGATGGACCACATTTTTCCCGGGGAAAAGAGGTTTCCCTGTTAAGAGTTCTGCAAAAATGCACCCGATGCTCCATATATCTATTGCCGGTGTATACTGAACAGAAGCATAGATAAAGAAAAAAAATGTTACCATAAAATTTTATAATCTGAATGAGAGAGCTATAGTGTCTACTGACTAGATTCCCTATGAAAATTTGAAACATTCGATGAAAGTATATATACAAAATCATGGTCACCTTTGAGAAAAAAGATCCACATAGTTCTGGAGCCCTGTACCATCGAGTAGCTACATAATCCTGCGATCAGAAAGCAGTAGGAATAAAAAATTGGTTTCATACCAAAAAGAGTAAACTTGTAAAGAGTAAGCATTTAAATTACTACTACTCACAGTCCAGAATATCGCAGTCGGTGTATCATTGAATGCGACTCTTGCAAGTCCAAAATCACAGATCTTGAGTTTGCAATCAGCATTTGCCAATATGTTTTTGGGTTTAAGATCCCGATGAAAGACATTAGCTGAAAGGAAGAGAAAAAAAAAGTATTTTCAGAAAGATAATCATAAACTTATACTAATCAATGAAATTTTATTGCTCGCTAGCTTAACCTGTGTGTATATACTTGAGGCCACGAAGAAGCTGATAGAGGAAAAACTGATAATGCTCAGGAGTCAAATCATCATTTGCCTTAATAACCTGATGCAAATCAGATTCCATAAGCTCGAAAACCACGTAAATGTCTCGAAACTCTCTTCTTGAAGGCGGCAACAAGATGTGTTTGATCTCAACAATGTCAGGATGGCGTAAGAGTCTAAGAAGTTTGATCTCACGAAGAATGCGAGTTGCATCCGAAACATGCTCAAAGATATCATTGATTTTCTTAATCGCAACTTTCTCTCCGGTATGTGTATCGTAAGCAGAACAGACAACTCCATAACTTCCTTTACCAATCACTTCCTCTATTCTGTATCTGCTTCCTTCACCATATTCCGTGAAGAAATCTACCTCAACTGATGACTGAATATACAGAAAAATCTATTGTCAATATCAAAAGCTTCAATACAGAGAAAGATTAGGACTAAACTAAAAGGCAGTAACAGTAAAAAGGATTGCTACAGATCCTAATCAGTTCTAATAAGCAAATCTGATACATAAGAGATTGAAAAATTGGACCTTTTTGCGGTGATCAGGCTGCATCTTCAGCTACAGGGCATTCAAAGGACGCTTACGAAGACCAAATGTAATAGCTTCTGAAACCCAAACTTAGTGAGCTTTTGAATCAAAAAAATGCAAAGACTGAGAATTTTAGTTCCAAAGGCAATGTCAAAAACAGAGAGCTCTATATCCAAATCCCGAAATCCAGAATCGATTGAAACAAATCAGAGTAGTTCCCGAGACCAAAAAAAAGGAGGCAAATTTATGGGGTGAAACAAGGAATAACCTAATCGAGATTTCTTTGCTTTTTGAAGTGAAATCAAAGAGATCAAAAGAAGGAAGCGATGGGTAATTTGAGAATCACTGAGATTGAAGAAAGACGAGGTTTTTATCTTCTTCGATCAATCTCTCTGCTTGAAATGGCTAAAAGGAAAAAGGAGAGAGTTTTTGAAAGTCGAGAGAAGCTTTTATGGTTCAGAAACCCAAAAATGATTCTTTTGAGCTAATAAAATTTCTTTACAGGATCTGAAATCTCACGAAGCAGACGAAGAGGCAAGTTTATTTGCTCACTTTTGTAGAAGAAAGTGTAGAGAGGAGAGATCTATGAGATGAAGAACAGAACAGAACAAATTATTAAAATATTATTATTATTCGTTTCTTTTATTGTGATAATTGAAAAAAGCGGATAAGTGGAGTCTGATTATCGTTGTACGAAAACTCCAATTTGCCCCCCAAGGTTTATGGGTACTTGCGACTTTTGTCTTAAATCTAGCTTTTGGATAATGTCCAAACGTCGAATATAATACAGTGTGGATATTTTTGTATAAACTATTTTAATATATGCTCTTCTTAATGAATAGATATCCGATTTATTATGGATTAGTGATGACTTATAATTATTACAATAATAAATAGTTCGTTTACTTTATAATTTTCTTTCGTGTCATAGTCGTTGTTAAAGACATATAAATGAAGTGGATTATCCTATATTTCGAATCCGATTGAAATGAGTGGTTTAAATTTTTTTTCGTATGCAGTTAATGAGTAATCTTACTTATTTTTAAGATATAGAATTTGACCGATAAGACATACTTAATTATCTAGAGACAATATTTATGAGTTATGTACAATGGTACAAGAAACTTACAAAAACTTATATATGCAATCGTCAATCTAGTATTTTATTTGAAATATGTATTTCGTATCTAATATCTTCTGTCTTTGGTGGGTTCTTTGAAATTGCTTCATAACTGTAGGTGCTTGCATGCGTAAACTTTTGCATGGTTGGAAAAATTGCATTTGCATCGATTTCAAACGTATAAATAAAGCGAAGCTTTAAATCTTCAAGTAGATGTCACTACAAGAAAACACGCCAGTTGCGAGGGAAGAAACCGTCGCTAGTCTCTCGCAAAAAGCATTTAGCGAGGGAATTGCGACGAACTCCAGTTCCTCGCAAAACGCGCGTCGTAAAATCAAATTCGTAGCAAGTTCCTCGCAAATGTTGCGAGGAACAAGTTGCCTCGCAAAACACACGCAATTTGCAAGGGAAGCAATCCGTAGCAAATTCACAGCAAATTTCGGGTCTCGCAAGTTTCTCGCTAGTTGCGACGGACGACCAGACTCGCGAAGCACACGCAATTTGCGAGGGACGTACTCGGTAGCATATTAGCTGCAACAGTAGCCTCGCTCTTTCCTCGCAAGTTGCGAGGGAATACTTCAGTAGCAAAGTAGTCGCAAATTCTTTGTCCCGCTAATGCCTCGCAAAATTTGCGATGGATTTGCGTGGCTTTTATCTGT
>Ga0041059_1003533_pt1 | contig 10609 bp, 10 predicted proteins | sample AraColnosormetaG_FD_56232 | JGI IMG/M metagenome (GOLD analysis project Ga0041059, IMG submission 56232) | Arabidopsis roots microbial communities from North Carolina, USA - Col MF nosort | ecosystem: Host-associated > Plants > Roots > Unclassified | place: USA: North Carolina | collected... | reverse complement strand
TCTCTCTCTCTCTCTCTCTCTCTCTCTCTCACTTCTCCTCGGATGCACTATTGTCCGTGAGATCAGAGATTCACCCTCTTTAGATTTTGCGCAGAAACTTTTGCCCACAATTTTGTATTCGTCAAATCTGAGCTGAGATCTCTAGAGTGAGAAAATGAGCATCACTAATGAAGAAGCAGTGAAGCAATTGCGTGCTTTAATGGAAGATGGTGTGTCTTTATTTGGGTTTTCAATGTTTTAACTTTTAAGCTTGCTTTGTTTGAAGATCGCTGACGAAATCTCAAATTTTGAGCTAATTTTACTTACTTTTGGTATTGACAGTTGATGATTCACTCAGAGAGTCGTATCGGGTTAGTAAATTCACTTGTTTTTTAGATGCTTTGAAAGATTCAACTCCCAAGTCTTTGCTTATTGAACCAAAGATCGATACTTTCGATTTTCTATAAATAGGTTTCTGGGAAAACCGGGAAAAAAATATCCCCTTTTTTCGTGTCCTGTGTAATTTGATCGGCATGTATATTGGTTTCAGTGATCTGGATCTAAATTTGAATCAAAGTCTCTCTCTTTGCATTAGTTATTTAAGATTCAGTATTGTTGGATCTGTGGAGTTGTTGTTTAAAACATATACTGATCTAGAGTTGGTTGAGTGTCATATGTAACATGGATCTTATTGTTGTTCTTGGCTATAGAAAAGCCCATTTTGTGATGTAGATGGTGGATTTACAAATGCTTGTGTTATGCTGCAGAACATTCATCAAGGGTATCCGACAGAGAATTTGTTACGCTTTCTTAAAGCCAGGGATGGGAATGTCCAGAAAGCTCATAAAATGGTTTAAATCTGTTTGCTTTCACCTAATTTAGATTGTCTTTGATGCTTTGTTTCTTGTTTTAGCTTTGTTTTGGGGTTTAAAACTAATGACTGCAAGTGTTACAGTTGCTCGAGTGTTTGGAATGGAGGACTCAAAACGAGATTGACAAGATACTAACTGTGAGTTTTCTTTCAGCTTTTGGTGTCCAGTTCTGCGATTTTCTGTGGCCCTTTGATCTCATTTGGTTATTGATTTTTGCAGAAACCCATTGTTCCTGTTGACCTGTACAGAGGAATCAGAGACACACAACTTGTCGGTGTGTCTGGTTACTCTAAAGAGGTACTACTATTTTGAGTCCCTTTCTTTCTTTAACTTTTTTTTTAATTTTAAAAGCAGATGTTTGATCCAACTAAAAACTTTGTTGAATCATTTGACTTTTAGGGTCTCCCTGTCATTGCCATTGGTGTGGGGCTTAGCACATATGATAAAGCCTCCGTAAGCATCTCTATTCATCTTCCACTCAGAGACTTGTTGTGAAGTTGAAACTCTCTGACCGTAGCTTTCTTATCCTTCATTCAGGTTCACTACTATGTACAGTCTCACATTCAAATGAATGAGTACCGGGATCGTGTTGTATTGGTAAGACCAAAACTCTATTTGGGTTTAGCCTTTTCCTCCCTACTTTTATTTTCCTATCTTGATTTTGTGATTTTCTCTTCTGTAGCCATCTGCTTCAAAGAAACAGGGACGACCAATTTGCACTTGTTTGAAAATTTTGGATATGTCTGGTTTAAAGCTTTCAGCTTTAAGTCAAATTAAGGTATTAATAATTGCATTACCTTGTGTGATTTTATGACTTTGATTCTTGTCTTCACCACATGTTTTGTTTTTTTCCTTTTTTCATTTCTGTGTGCAGTTAATGACTGCTATAACAACAATAGATGATTTGAACTATCCAGAGAAGACAGAGACATACTATGTTGTCAATGTCCCGTACATATTCTCTGCTTGTTGGAAAACCATAAAGCCTCTGTTGCAAGAGAGAACAAAGAAGAAGATTCAAGTTCTGAAAGGTTGCGGGAAAGATGAGTTGCTAAAGGTAAGCAATTCAGTTTCCCCATGAAGAAGAAGTAGTCTTACTCTTGTGCAAGAAGACTGAAAGTTCTTATAACCTTTTTGATATTGCAGATAATGGACTATGAGTCTCTCCCACATTTCTGTAGAAGAGAAGGGTCTGGATCTGGTAGGCATATCTCAAATGGAACAGTAGACAATTGTTTCTCTCTGGATCACTCTTTCCACCAAGACCTTTATGATTATGTCAAGCAGCAGGCTCTGGTTAAAGGATCAGGTGCACCGATCAGACATGGTTCAGTCCACGTTAAGTTCCCTGAGCCAGACACCGAAGGCAACAAGATCTTCGATACCTTAGAAAATGAGTTCCAGAAGCTTGGAAATGACCAGAAGATCTGAGTGATCTACAACCCTTATAACACGAATTGCCCATAAGAAACCGGAATTTGTCTCTGGTTGATGAGCAGTATTTAAGATAAGAATCAATCACCTTTACTTGTATTACTAGTTTCGCTTGCATCAGCTCGATGCAGGTTTTGTTTAAAAAGAAGATGGAACACAATTTCCTCGGAATGGATCTTTTGATCTAGTACCATTATATATATAGAACTCATTTCTATTTATGTCCTTTTGCAATTCTCTGCATTCTTCTTTAGTCACTAGAGTGTTCTTTAATATCACCATTGTTGCAGACCCTTTTATCTCAATTGTGAAACCAAGATCTCTGCAACATCATTGGTCATACACTGAGTGGATTTGATTCAATGATAATACAATAAAGAAATAGAGATTAACATAGCTACTCTCTGACTTTTCATCACCAACCATTAGTCTTTTTGGTTGTTGATAAGATAAATAAATAATTGTACTCTCAAACAAGATGATCGTCGACGCTATCTATCTGTCCTTATTTGACTGAAATAGAAAGTAGAAACATAGTAGCTGACAGTTCCAATGACGTAAGAGAGTGTCTCGAGATCCACACTTGTTCTTGACAATGTCCAGAGTTATAGCCGCCACTAAATTCGGTTCTTCTTGTATAAAAGGCTTAACCTTTCCACTTGTCTGAGAGACCACTTCTCTTATCCCTCTCACCTTCTCACTTGGCACCGTTGCAGAGAGAGAACCAAACATGGTAAACAAAGACGACCGGATTAGACCGGTTCATGAAGCCGACGGTGAACCGCTTTTTGAGACTAGGAGAAGAACCGGTAGAGTGATTGCGTACCGGTTTTTCTCAGCCTCGGTTTTCGTGTGTATCTGTTTGATTTGGTTCTACAGAATTGGTGAGATTGGTGATAACCGTACCGTTTTAGATCGATTAATCTGGTTTGTTATGTTTATTGTGGAGATTTGGTTCGGTTTATATTGGGTAGTCACACAATCTTCCCGGTGGAATCCGGTTTGGCGATTTCCCTTCTCCGATAGACTCTCTCGGAGATACGGAAGCGACCTTCCGAGGCTCGACGTCTTCGTTTGCACGGCGGATCCGGTGATTGAGCCGCCGTTGTTGGTGGTAAACACAGTCTTATCTGTGACGGCTCTTGACTACCCACCGGAGAAACTCGCCGTTTATCTCTCAGATGACGGTGGTTCTGAGCTGACGTTCTATGCTCTCACGGAGGCAGCTGAGTTTGCTAAAACTTGGGTTCCCTTCTGCAAGAAGTTCAACGTTGAGCCAACATCTCCCGCTGCTTACTTGTCTTCCAAGGCAAACTGTCTTGATTCTGCGGCTGAGGAGGTGGCTAAGCTGTATAGAGAAATGGCGGCGAGGATTGAAACGGCGGCGAGACTGGGACGAATACCGGAGGAGGCGCGGGTGAAGTACGGTGACGGGTTTTCACAGTGGGATGCTGACGCTACTCGAAGAAACCATGGAACCATTCTTCAAGTACGTAATGGCTTTTTAGTTATGTTCTGTTATTACAACAATCGATAAAACTAAATCTAAGTGTTCTTTTTTTTGGTTTCATTAAATGTCAGGTTTTGGTAGATGGAAGAGAAGGGAATACAATAGCAATACCAACGTTGGTGTATTTATCAAGAGAAAAGAGACCTCAACATCATCATAACTTCAAGGCTGGAGCAATGAACGCATTGGTAAGTAACAAATTTCTTGCTCCACAAGGCAACATGGTATCTTTATGTGACCGTTTCACTCTCTTACAGCTGAGGGTTTCTTCGAAAATTACTTGTGGGAAAATCATACTAAACTTGGACTGTGATATGTACGCAAACAACTCAAAGTCAACACGCGACGCGCTCTGCATCCTCCTCGATGAGAAAGAGGGAAAAGAGATTGCTTTCGTGCAGTTTCCGCAGTGTTTTGACAATGTTACAAGAAATGATTTGTATGGAAGCATGATGCGAGTAGGAATTGATGTAAGTAATAAAAGAGATGGACCGCACAAAAACACAAGATAGATTCTGGATTTGTGAATTATTGATTCTGCTATTAACTAATTTTTTATGTTTTGTAATGTGAAAACTAACCAACAAAAAAGGTGGAATTTCTTGGATTGGATGGAAATGGTGGTCCGTTATACATTGGAACTGGATGCTTTCACAGAAGAGATGTGATCTGTGGAAGAAAGTATGGAGAGGAAGAAGAAGAAGAAGAATCTGAGAGAATTCACGAAAATTTAGAGCCTGAGATGATTAAGGCTCTCGCGAGCTGCACTTATGAGGAAAACACTCAATGGGGAAAGGAGGTAAGGCAGCGATTAGTACTCACTTACTTATGACTGTTTCTTGTAATGAAGTTAAAACGTTCACTATCAATTTCATTCAAATTCTTGGTTGTTTGTTTCCATGGCAGATGGGTGTGAAATATGGTTGCCCGGTAGAGGATGTAATAACTGGTTTGACGATTCAGTGTCGCGGATGGAAATCAGCCTACCTGAACCCGGAAAAGCAAGCATTTCTCGGGGTAGCGCCGACCAATTTGCATCAAATGCTAGTGCAGCAGAGGAGATGGTCAGAGGGAGACTTTCAGATTATGCTTTCGAAGTATAGTCCGGTTTGGTATGGAAAAGGAAAGATCAGTTTAGGACTGATACTTGGTTACTGTTGCTATTGTCTTTGGGCTCCATCTTCACTACCTGTGCTCATTTACTCTGTTTTGACTTCTCTCTGTCTCTTCAAAGGCATTCCTCTGTTTCCAAAGGTAATATATATACCTTTCCTCTGGTTTTTTTTGGTTTTTGTATAAACTTGGAATCTGAAACCAGGTCCGGTTTTTGAATTCAGGTCTCGAGCTCGTGGTTTATTCCGTTTGGATACGTCACTGTTGCAGCTACCGCATATAGCCTAGCCGAGTTCTTGTGGTGCGGAGGGACGTTCCGTGGATGGTGGAACGAGCAAAGGATGTGGCTTTATAGAAGAACAAGCTCGTTTCTTTTCGGATTTATGGACACGATTAAGAAGCTACTTGGAGTTTCTGAGTCTGCGTTTGTGATCACAGCAAAAGTAGCAGAAGAAGAAGCAGCAGAGAGATACAAGGAAGAGGTAATGGAGTTTGGAGTGGAGTCTCCCATGTTTCTCGTCCTCGGAACACTCGGTATGCTCAATCTCTTCTGCTTCGCCGCAGCGGTTGCGAGACTTGTTTCCGGAGACGGTGGAGATTTGAAAACAATGGGGATGCAATTTGTGATAACAGGAGTACTAGTTGTCATAAACTGGCCTCTGTATAAAGGTATGTTGTTGAGGCAAGACAAAGGAAAGATGCCAATGAGCGTTACAGTTAAATCAGTTGTTTTAGCTTTATCTGCCTGTACCTGTTTAGCGTTTTTGTAAGATTGATTAACAACAGTCAAAAAAGTAATCAAAATAATGACCAGCAGTTATAATATGTAATTTTCTTATCTTATTTTGCTTACTAGAATGGATAGCAAATATCAACTACTAATATTTGAGAGTTTGCAACTATTTCAAAAGATTTTTGATATACAAAATCCTAAGGGGACAGAGAGAAACCCTAATAATAAATAGACTAATACTAACATAATATGGACAGACAAAAATAGCCACTTGCGATTTCTATTCATTCTGCAGTCTTAATCAAAAGCTCTTTCTCCTTATCCTGCCTGAAAATCTTCGAGATCTGCCACAACAGAAATCATGAGACTTTTATTGTTCCAAACTAAGCAATTTATGGTGAATCTTAAAGAATGTACAAGTATGAAAGCTAGCTTACATGTACAGAGGAGTCAAAAGAATGAAGGATTGATGGGTTTTCACTGATTCTTAAGGTGACGGGGGTTGGTTTCGACAAGCTTTCTTCAAGCAAACCCAAAACCTTCACTGGCTTCGTGAATTGCAAGTAGCAGGCGTTCCTGAAGCTGTTCCTTAGATTGATACTCAGGGAGGTCTAGTTGGTTAAAACTGCAACAGAACAAGATTTGTTAAATTACGCCAACAACTAAAATTTTAAAATAAAAAAGAGCTTTGTAATGATTTCTAACCATGTATGAGCTGATGGCAGCCGCTCTGGGGCTCCATATGCTTTGTGGATTTGTAATCTTTGAGGGCCAGAAATACCTTGCAGTGCCTTGAAGCCTTCCAAAGGAACCTGAAAACAGAAACACCGCTTGTAAAACATATGAAAGTTTCCCTTTTCTATGAATTTCTAGCGTTTCAAAAGGGGAATAGAGGAAGGAGATCAAAATCGAGATCAAACCAACCAGACAAAAAAAAACAAGTACATATATATCAGAAAGAGAATCTCAAGTGACTTGGACAGAAGCTGCTAATATTGGTCTACCTTTGATGTTCCAGTGACAAATTGAAGAAATCTAGCCATATCTTCTTTGCTGAAAGCCTTGACAACCTCCCAGAACCAATGAATAACAGGGGATCCTGCCGTGTAGCTGGTATACTCGGTATTGGCTTTTAGATCATCAACTAAAACAAATAAAAAGATTGTTATTATAATAACTTAATGGATAAGCACATAGATATTGATCAATAGAATCCAACTTACAATCAATCTCAGGCAACCCGCTGATTAGGAGCTCAAGCTCTTTATCATTGAAAATTGATACAAGCTCACGAGGTATTAATTCATTAAAGCCTTCGAGGAAAGCGTTGATTTGAGGCCGAATAGCATTGGTAAGTATGTGGCCGGCCACAAGGTCAACATATTCATGTTTTGTTTCTTCTGTTACCCGTATGTTTCGTCCTCCAGGTTTAAGCTCGTAGTCCGTCACCTTTTTCATCAAAGATAATATGATCAATTCAATACAGTGGCACTTTGGGATAAAGCACCAAAAAAACAAAAAACAAAAACACATCAAGCGAACCTCTGTCTTTTCGTAAAGAATGTGTTTTTCCTCATCTGCGTCCATACTAAATGTGAGGTCGAGTATGTCGCTCACGTCATTCTAAATGAACAGAAAAAGGCACAAATATGAGTCTCAAAAAGCAGGACCTGACTTCGATTTTTGAGCTTTGTAATAGATAAAGATTAATAAAGGCTAGGTCCTCAAACCTCTAATAGCCACTTCAAATTCTTGTAGTAATCAGGATCCACCGCCTCAATGTCATGATAGGTCACCTTCACACCGAGTATGTGTTTATAGAAGGAACGGGTGAAATAAACATCCAAAAGCTGCCCATCAAACAACGCCTTTGCCACCTGCAGTGACATCACAAACACATCAGAGAGAACCAAAAACCAACAATCAGGTGAGTGCATTGAGAAGGTTCTGAAATATTACCATGCGACCAACAAATTTGAAGTATGATAGATGTTCAGTTTGGTAAACAGAATTGGGATTCGGTTGGAAGGTGGCATCATTTCCAACGGTAGTGAAGAGTAACGCTCCTTTGTCAAATATAACTCTTGACAATAACTGATACCATTCTCTGGTTAGACCACCGGCATCAATACCTTCCTCACCTTGAAACTGCACATTCAGACGTCCCTTCAGATCCTGCGGGGAGCGCATACGTAACTGGTTGTATGAATCTTCCAACACATAAGCTCGGCGGACACTAATACGCAATGGCCCAGAAATATGTTGATCATGTTGGTGCCTTATTCTTGACCTGAAGTACGCTTTCTTGTTGTCAAAATCAATCAGCCTTGGTGCCTTCAGCATCATTGAAAGGGACTTCTCCAGCAAACTCGGATTTTGCCTAATAAATGAATTCAAAAGTCGCCTATGCTTCTCAGCAAACTTTGAAAATGTAACAGAACCATCAGTTTTTTTCTGAGAATCTACGCTGGTTTTAGATGAGGAACCATGAGCAGAGGACTCCTTTACTTCTCCAGCTGTCACATTTGTATCCTGCTGTAACATTGACGGAGTTTGAATCTTCTCACAGAGAACAAAGAAAGCCTCAATAAGAGGGAGGAGCCTCTGAGTTCCTGGAGAGAGAGAGGACGTAGGAGAGATCCCTAGAACATGATCTCCGGGGTTTATATTTGATGCAGCTGCAGTATGATCGAGCTGCAACTCAGTCATGCTGATACACTGACTAAGTTCATGCCACAAGGGCTCTAATGCCACATTTAGTCTCTGCATAATGTTTTGTTCCTCCTGTTCTGTTTCTCTTTCGGTTCCCACATTGCTCTCATCAATAGGAGAAGTTAGTGAGCTAAGCACTTGCAGAACACGGAGAATCGAAGCACCTGCCATGGAACCTGTACTCCGACTCATCTTCTGTTTACTGCTTAGTGTTGCCAGCTCACGGACAGTTGAGGAACTCAAACTACTTGCCAATTCTGAGAGTTCTTTGGTGAAAAATTTGCGATGAGCAACATCTACGGCAGCCAACTTTTTCAGTACCTCTCCCGCTAACGAGTAAATTTTGTCCGATAACCTATTACGGTAATAAAACATGTGAGTTCGTCTAAAGCAATTCAAGGAAATAATTGAGACCAAGGATAAGAAAAGACCTATGTTGTGTAGACTACTACCTATATAAATATAACTATATAAGAGACTAAGTTCAGGAACGCAAAGAAAGAAAGAAAAGAAGGCGTCTCTTACCCTTCATATCCAAGAAGAATGCAAAGATTGCAGAGGTCAGACTGTGGCAACTGCAAGAATATGTTATATATTTCAGCACAATTCTTCCTTCTTGCAACAGATAGGTCAGCTTCACCCACTAGCTCAGATTCAGCATCTTTTCGTGTTTCACTTGAAGCTTCTTCACCGACAGGTTTGTTTTCTAATTTCTCAGGTACTCCTGATGACGGAGACCAACCCTCAATTCGGGACGCTGCTGTGTAGACAACTACTTGCAGCAAGCCCATGACCTGAAACAATACAGATACAATAACCAAAGAAATTTTCAGGACATTGCTGTGAGAAAATGCCTACTTTCTGAAAATCATGCTAAACATACCAGCCCTAGATGAGATGTACTCTGCAGAAGCTGAGGCCGATTAAGCAGTTTTAGGAAGACAACCAGAGGTATCTCCAGATCTCGGGAATCTGTCACATGAGTAACTTTCTCTTTACCTTTTCGGCTTGACAACTGGGATAGAAGTGACGAATCAAAGTAAAACAACATGTCAGCAACAGCAGAATGATTTGTAGCCAAGTACGTCAAAACCTCAAGCACCCGGCGGAACACTAAAGGAGGAAGACCTGTGTTAAGAACAAAGAAAGTCAGTCAGTGCTCTGGAAGCTTGCGAGAATAACAGACAAAGACTTTCGGTAAGAAGTACTACCATTCAATAGCTGAGATCGACCATAAACAACATTTGATTGACAGCCATAGAGTCTTTGCGGATTAGTTATTGCCAACTCGCTCGGTGATGTTTCCATCTCCGGCCTAATCATATCCAGTAAAAGTTGAACCAGGTTTGCCCTTGTAAAACTGTGAGCACATAGATTTAAGAGAAGCCTCTGCAGAAGGCCTTTTCCCAATGGCTGATACATTAAAATAACATCATTGTTAGAAGCCTAAAAAAGTGCTTGTGATACTTCAATTAAAATAGTCAATTCGGCGTTGATAAATAAGAACCAAAATCATTGATTTGTTTATTTGTTAGAAGGGGGTAGGGTAAAACAGGAATGCCACTAACCTGTGCAAGTCGTAATAGCCTGATTAGTGATTTCAAGGCATCAGCATTCACAAGAGGGTCTCCTTCAATCTCTTTTACTTTCAAGCCATCTGCAGAAGATGAAACAGCCCTCTGACCAATAGTGACTCCAACACCCCTGTCCATCCCCGTCAGCCTATTGTATCCCAAACCATTCCTCCGATTATTCAGCCTGTGACTACTTCCAAAAACACTACTACGAGCTTGATAGTGACTCATTGCTCGGTCTCTGAGCATCTGGGCTTCCGCAAGTAAAGGGGAAGGCAAAGCTGCCAAAACTGCTTCTGAAGAAGTTAAGAGAACCTGAAAATAGCATATTTCAGATTGTTATAAACATTTGACAATTCAAATTACCTAATTCAAATAAAGAGATACAAACCTCTTCTCGTAAATCAGCAGGTAGAGTAGCAATAATTGAAGCATTATCCATATCAACTGCCTGTCCTTGTGACTGCTGTACCATCCTTTGCGCCCTTTGTTGAGCAAGAACTTCTGTTTGGATATCTGGGGGAAGCGCAGCCAAAAATTCAGGATCTATGTCGTCTACTGGAGGTGGTTCATAAGTTGGTGGCTGGACGGACTGAGCTTGCTGAGAAGCAAGGACTTCTGCCCGCAAATCTTCAGGGAGCGCTTCCAAAAATGTAGGATCGATGGCATTCACTTCAGGTGC
>Ga0041059_1003532_pt1 | contig 10609 bp, 11 predicted proteins | sample AraColnosormetaG_FD_56232 | JGI IMG/M metagenome (GOLD analysis project Ga0041059, IMG submission 56232) | Arabidopsis roots microbial communities from North Carolina, USA - Col MF nosort | ecosystem: Host-associated > Plants > Roots > Unclassified | place: USA: North Carolina | collected... | reverse complement strand
TTTCTAAATTATTGTTTCATATTAGATTTTTTTTTTGTTTTTTTTTTTTGCAGTTCCTTCTTGAATATCCAAACGAATATATAACATCGGTGGAGCTTAACTATGACAAAATATTTGGAACTGAAGGTGAAATCATAACGATGCTTAGGTTCACAACGAACAAGCGAACCTCTCCACCTTTTGGACTTGAAGGTGCCAAAAGCGTCCTACTCAAAGAAGACGGCCACAAGATAGTTGGCTTCCATGGCAAAGCGGGTGCTGACATAATTCACCAAGTTGGAGTCCATGTCAAGCCTATTTCCAAGTGAAGTTTGTAATATTTTCTCAAGTCCCGGTCTAATAAAAATGAGCTATCAAAAAATCTCTGTTCTAGAAATTGTCATTGTACTTGTGTAAATGGTAATAAGGTCTTTGACAATATGCTACTTGTGTGTTTGTTTGTGTTTCAATGTCTCCTTATACTGTACTGGATTGGAGTCTGTAACACTGTTTCAACGGTTTCTAAGACGTATATATAAAATCTTGGTTACGTTGATTCATATAATCATATATCTAATTTGCAAAGTGGACAGTTGTGGGTTGTGGCAAACGTGGTTGTGGCGGTCGACGAATCATCCATTGGAGAAGACTAGTGGCATAACACATCACTAATTCTCTCTTTCTTATCCATGGTTATTACTTTCGCTCTACTTTTAAAAACTATATGATCCAAAAGATCATATATGATTTGTTACCCTGCAATTTAATTTGAAAACCTTTTATCTAAAAAAGAGATTTATTTCTTATAATATGATTCTGTTTTGGCATGAAATGGATCAAAATTAAAATAACGCATACAAATTTCATTTTCTTATTATTGAAAATTAATGGATAAGAATCTTCATAAATTTTAAATAATTTCATTTTATAATATTTATAAAAAAATATTCTAATGGTTTGATGCATAATGGATTAAAATATTCCATTTATCCTATTTTATAAAATTGGTTAAAATCATATATTAAGAAATAAGAAATATTTTTCATTTATGAATATTCAGTCAATAAAAGAAAAAGAATACTGCCCAATTCATCATAAACTATTAAATTAACATAAATTATGTATAAAACTAGAGAAAACCTTATGAAATAGAATAAAAATAAAAGCCTAAAACATCTTATATATTATAAAAGCCTTAAGTATAAAGCTAAAGAGAAACTGCAAATTTGAGGTCAATACTTTTACAACCTTTTTGTGTAGAACCACAAATTTTAAAGTTTTTGTTTTTATAGTGTTATTGCTTTCTTATTAGACCTTTTTTTTTCTTTGTTACGGATTGTTCTTCTTCTTCAGAGCACACAAGCTCTGAGATCCCATCAATAAATGGCGGTAACAGAGTCCTCTGTTTATTTACTCTAACAAGTCCTTTAAGGTTTTAATAACCCAGTTTCATGGGGGTTACTTCCTTGTATCTAGCCCTGTACGTTCCTCTTCTTTCATTTACTTATCTAATCACGACGAACACTTTCCCCAATTTCCCAAAAATCTCATCTTTTACAATCGATTTCTCTACATTGTAATTCTTCCACATAGTTTCTCTGGATAGTTTCATTAAAGTTTGAGTTTTTATTGTTTTTCAATTAGTTTATCTGTGACATTTATTCTTCTTGCGAGCAACATCGACTGATTCTTACCTGTATGTTTCGATTTCACATAGACACACGAGAGAACGCTAATTTCTAGTCCTCTGTTTTCGTGGATCAGTCTGTTTTTTCTATGCAATTGTGTGTTCTTGATGTTGTTGACACAATGATTTCAGGTTATAGCAAGGAGCTCGTGATCATGAGTGGTACAGAGTTAGATGAGCCTGGAAAGTTAAAACGTGCTGTCATTGATGCTTCTGCTGGTGGTGTTGCTGGTGCGATTTCACGTATGGTTACCTCTCCCCTTGATGTTATCAAGATTAGATTTCAGGTAAGTAAAGAGTCCTAGTTCATTGGTTTTTGTGGATTTGGATTATGCACATATGTGTTTGTGACTCAAGAAAATTTCTTGGCATGTTAAACATCTTTGCTTTGAGAAAGTAAGAGCAAAAGGAATGGTTATTGAAGTGAAAGTATTGAAATTTTCAGGTTCAGTTGGAGCCTACAGCTACATGGGCTCTGAAAGATTCTCAGCTGAAACCGAAGTACAATGGTTTGTTTCGAACAACGAAGGATATCTTTAGAGAGGAAGGTTTATCGGTAAGTCGTTGCCTAGATAATGTTCTTTTGAAGGTGTTAACTGTTGTATTTTGTTATGCTGAGTCATTTACCAATGTTGTCATCGATGCAAAGTGTTCACACCAATTCTTTTCTTGGCAAATGATTTTTCATCATCTCTAATGGTAAGCTTAGTTTTGTTGAGTTGGAATGTGAAGTGTTATAAATATCTTGATTACGATGCAGCCTCGTTGATTTAGACTTGTCTGATGTTTGAGAATCTCCACGGTTATGATACATGATATTCAACTGCAGATTTTGAGCACTCATAGATAGCCTTTTTCTCTCTACAATTTTGTGGACACTGATAACTCAATGAATGACCTTATTCTAGACTGCTTTAGGAATTGATTTCTTATGGCTAATAGACACTTTCTGAATTTTAAATCAAGTTGCTTATGGCAGGGTTTCTGGCGTGGAAATGTTCCAGCTTTACTTATGGTTGTGCCTTATACATCCATACAATTTGCAGTCTTACATAAGGTGAAGTCTTTTGCCGCTGGTTCATCAAAGGCCGGTACATCACTAACTTTGAATAAATCTGTTAGTGACATGTATTATATATCCAAGGTGTGATCTGTACACTTTAAAACGCTTAGGTTCATGTAAATTTAACTCCTTTAAATGAGCTGTTTATGGCGACATGACTTGGCTTTATATAATTCATCTACATATCAAACCCCTTGAAAATTACACAAACCACAAAAGAGAGAACATTCCACAATGTTTCAGAAAGTTAAAAGATAGATTTTAGCATGTTGTTTTTGACAGGAATTCTGAATTCTGATCTTCTGCAGAAAATCATGCTCAACTGAGCCCTTATCTTTCTTACATCAGTGGGGCACTAGCAGGGTGTGCAGCAACAGTTGGATCGTATCCGTTTGACCTATTGCGGACTGTATTGGCGTCCCAGGGTGAGCCAAAGGTACAATATTTCTTCAGTAAAAGAATGTGATGACATAGTTATGGGTTCTCTGTAACGTTTACTCCTGTAAAATCAACAATATAGTTTGAGAAAGAAAGGAAAAGGATAAAGTTTTGAGAATGCGTTGACATAAATAAAGTCATTTTTTGAGAAAGCGTGAAACCCATCTATGGAGTTCTCTGATATTCATAGAAATTTTTATTATTTCACTGATGTCTTAGTTAACCATGAATTTATTATCAGCTATTGACGATTGATATATCGAAATTTTTGGGTTAGGTGTATCCAAATATGAGGTCAGCATTTCTGAGTATAGTGCAAACTCGTGGAATCAAAGGGTTGTATGCAGGATTGTCCCCTACTCTGATCGAGATCATTCCTTATGCTGGTCTGCAGTTTGGCACCTATGACACATTTAAACGCTGGAGTATGGTAAGCTATAGCTTCATGAATGTTCTCAATTTTTTTTTCCTTTGGAATATATAACATAGATACACACCATTGCCTCCACCACAACTTTGTGTTCTAAGCAGCAGATTATCTTGAAGCGGTATCTGGAGTTCTCATCTCACTGTTGGTATACATTTTGCGCTAGGTATATAATAAGCGATACCGATCTTCTTCATCAAGCTCAACGAATCCAAGTGATAGTCTTTCTAGCTTTCAGCTTTTCCTTTGCGGTTTAGCTTCGGGCACTGTTTCTAAACTAGTCTGTCATCCGCTTGATGTTGTCAAGAAAAGATTCCAGGTTAGTTTTTTGCCATCTTGTGTTTTAGCTATGTGTTCTTAATGTTTTACCACCGAAGTCCATGTTACCAGAAGCCTAAAGTGATTTTACAAAGCATTTTAGATCAAACATCAAGGTTTGATACAAGAATGTTTGTCGCTGCAGGTCGAAGGTCTGCAACGTCACCCAAAATATGGAGCCCGAGTAGAGCTGAATGCTTACAAGAACATGTTTGACGGTTTAGGGCAGATATTAAGATCTGAAGGTTGGCACGGGCTTTATAAAGGCATTGTTCCATCAACCATTAAAGCTGCACCTGCTGGTGCTGTAACATTTGTGGCCTATGAACTTGCATCCGATTGGTTTGAGGCAAATTTGACCTGAACTTGTAAAATTCTTCAATTCTATTTGTAAATCTTATTCTATTTTGCTTTTGAGTAATAAGTAATATAAGATTCCATCCTTCTCTGAACAGAGACCAATAATGCAAACTCTTTCTTACTAGGAACGGTAGATTTTCACTAAATCTATTCATTCATATCAGCAAAGTGTGTTACTGCTGCAGTTTTCAAAAAGAATCATGGCTTGGTTGAAAAAAGCTTTGTATTCTTAGCTACACAGTTTTACATTATTGCTCAGCGAAAACTAAAATTTAAAGTCAATGTCATCTTTGGTTCTGTGTTACTCATCGAGGCACAAAACTTTCTAAAAACTGGCAAGGACAAAAGAAACCAACCAGTTCTGATTACTTCTGAATATGAACGAACAGAGCCTTTACTTTTTTATTCATATTGTTTCTTCTGCTTATCAGTAATCTCTTGAGGTAAAGACAGGAACTGAGTGATCTTCTGAACCTGAGAGACATCAATCCGGTATTTTTCAGCTATCTCGTTAACACCCATTGGACCATGGTGATCCTGAGATTTTCCCTGAAAGAGAAGCATGATGTGTCGCACTTGTGCTACGTTCAACGTTCCTTGAGGCACCGGGTTTTCCTCATATCTTGTTGATTCAGGAGTTGTGTTCCGGAGCTTTGGGAGTGGCCTTTTCGATGTCTCAACTACTGATGCCTATATAAATCACAAGTCTTATCAGTTTAGTCAGATAGATATATGTCTTCATGGATTTATACACAGGAAAGACCAAAACCCGCAACTATATGGCCCTTTTGCATTATCTACATTTCTACATTTCATCTCTTATCCTAAACTTAATTTACACCATCAATCACTGTCAGCTTTAAGATTACCAGCAGAAGAATGAGACAAAATCTGTTCACTTCTTAGTTATGCTAACTATTTCATTGGTGTGACACAAAACGCTATCAAAGGTTTTCTAATCTGGTTACGCTACATTAAACAGTTACTCTAAAATGTGAACTTGTTCAGTCCAATATAAAATTCTAGATTGTTGCCAGAGACTCTGGGGCAAAAACCTTAACATATATTCCAGAGCAGAATTAGAAAGCAACCCAGCATTGTTCATGAAACCTTTTGAACCCATCTTATCTCTAATACCTTAAAATCAACCAGTAACGAAACCTTTTGAACCCATCTTATCTCTAATACCTTAAAATCAACCAGTAACGAAACCTTTACATGACTAATGACAAAAACTCCACAAGATGTGACTAAGAGGCAAGACAAAGGGTTCATATACCATTCTCAACAGCTACATAACTAAGATAAGCACCAACTATCAATGCAGGTAATCAGGTGGATCTATATTAAACATCCAAAAGTCACATACTTGTCCTGATGAGAGGACGAGAATCGAATCAATGCATCAAATCAAACAAGAGATAAACAAAGCTTAAGGAAACAACACTACAAACCTCTCCCATCTCAGCTTTGCCTCCAGGTTTAGCTTTTATTCTCCCAACCATTTGGTTCAACATTGTATCATACTTGGGGTCTCGTTCCTCTAAAACATTATCCTCACTGGTTCTTCGACCTTTATCTAACAACAGATACATACCCAAATTCAGATCAAAAACGAACAAAAATTTGGAAACGGTTAAGAAGCAGCCCATCAATCTAAATGTTTATAACGGTGAAAACTTTCGAATACCCAAATGCGAGAGATTTAGGGTTTATACCAGAAACTCCATCAACGGCGGCAGTAGACGGAGACGATTTCACGGCACTGAGCTCCTCCGTAGGAAGCGATCTCCGATCAATGGAGACTCTTGATGGTGATGATCTCTCAACTTCTTTGATTTTCCCAACAGCTCGACGCAATTGCTGACCCATCACCGCAAAAACACACACTCTCTTTCAGAAACAGAAAGAGTCCAATGGATTACGAAAAGAATCGAAATTTGTAGGTATTTTTCTGCTGCATCCGATGATTACAATGGGGGAGAATTCGAATTGGAATCAAAGGGTAGTGGAAGTAGCTTCATCAGCTGTGTTCTTCTTCATGTATTGAATGGGGCAGAGAGAAGAAGAACGTGTTCGTGTTGAAAGAGTTACACGCGCTCGCTTTGAGAGCTTGAAATAAGTGAATAATATTAAGTCAGTACTACGTCGTTTTGAATTACCAGATAGTACTATGTTGTTAACACATGGACCAAAAATCAAAACATTTCTTGAACTTTCGAACCGGAGGATCATAACATAGATTACATGACCTTTCACATGACTAATTAACAAAACGTTGAAAAAACTTTAAACTTTTATTCTGGTGTATTATCCTCCGATGATGGAACCGGAACAAGACTTGGAAGATATGTATAGCCGGAGATAAAAGGCCAACTAAAACCTAGTTGGTGTTGTTCTATCTCATCTTGGCTTTTGATCTCATCCTCTCCAATAACGTAGATGTTGACGGCTACGTTTCTTTTATCTGCCAATACTTCCTCACAACATACTACGATCCTATTATTCTTATCAATGAAATGCACCGGATAAGAAAGATTCTCAAAAGCCAGCAATACCGGGAGATCAGGTCTTGTCACACTAAATAACTTGGTCCATAAGATACTCACTCCGTTCTTAACCTTGTTAGTAACCCATACATCGATCTTTGATGTTTCTTTGCTTTGGTGTAACAAAGAAAGATTGTCTCCTTTGAAAGCTGATAAAGCTACAACATTATGTACATCATACCTAACGGGAAGAGAGCACAAGGGCTCAAATGTCTCTGTAGAGAAGTTAAAGCTTTGGATGAAGATGTCGGGTTTACGGTTCCATTTAGCAATCCAATACATGTTTCCTTTGAGTGACAAACCTTTACAACGCAAAACCACATGCCAATCCAAAGAAACTTTAAAAGTTTTCCAAGAATTAGACTTTAATTCATAAATATCAACCTCTGGTTTGTAAGAGCCCGTATTTGCATACTCGTTTTTGGTAAAAACACCGTTTACGAACCTCAAGATTTTGTAGCTATCCCGAGATAAACCGTCATATCCAATGCCGTAGCAACTACAACCCCGGAAAGAAGGATTCAGGAGAAAGATCCATCTAACCTGGTTCAAACATGGGTTCCAAACTGCCATTGAACCTGTTTCGAAAATGCATAACAATAACCCGTCGCAGGGAACCATAGTATAAATCTCACCTTTCACTTGAAACTTGTTAGGAAGTGAAAAAGATGAGCAAGCTCCAACTACCGGGTTGATGATCTTAACCATTTGATTGGTCCTTATGATATGTTCCCGAACAAGAGCTAAGTGCTTGTAAATGAATCTCTTGTCGTTGAAAAGAGCGAGCCATCGTTTGCACGTCAACTTGAGTCGTAAAAGAGATTTAGTTGGAACCCTACAAAGTATTTCTTCAAATAACTCAAAAGGCAACAATGAACATTCTTTGGAATCCATGGCCATGGAGAGGTATGGCTTCTGGATCTTTGTGAATAGATTTATGCATGAAGCTATATATAATTTAACATGTTGGAACCACGCCATCTTATAAAGATTGTTTTAAAAGAGAATCTGATTCAAATATTTGGAAATAAAGATGGTGTGGCGTGGATCAACATTTGTCAACTTAATTATCTAATTTTACAAAACTAAAATAGATGGATAAAGCAATTAAAGTAAGTAAAATAAAGAAAAAATCTGAAATATATATTTTCCCTCAAAAGTTCCAGTCAATTTCCTATTGTTCCCTATGAGATTTTATTCCATATAAACTAATATTAGCATTTGGTGAACTATAAATATGATTTGTTAAGATATTCTTAAATCAAAACTTTTTAAAAACTATATTATTATATAGTTATAGCAAAAGATTGCGTGGACCAGCATTCCAACTTGTCTAGTTAAGAAAACTTAAATATATATATATATATACCAATTAAAGCAAAATGAATTAGATTTTGTAATATATATATACCAATTAAAGCAAAATGAATTAGATTTTGTAATATATATATATTCCCATAAAAGCTCCGGTCAAATTTCCTAGCGTTCAAATAAATTTTATTTTAATCTTTCATTTAACATAGTTATTTTGTGTTGCCCACAATAAGATGCCCCAAAAAGCCCAAATGAAACTAGTCAATAAGATACACCAAAAGGAAGAAGCCCAACACTAAGGCCATGATTGAAACAACTAAAACTTGAATGAGTTAGCTTCCAATTTAAGGAGATGATGCGAATATCGTTGAAGAAGAGATATTACTACTTGTAGTTCATTTCCACTGATCGCAAGCCAAAAAAGTAGTTAGGTTCTGGTGGTGAGGAAAAGTGTAAAAATGATAAATAAGATTGAGAGGTTCTGCTTAGTTTAATTAAAGTAGCATTTCCAAAATACTTTTTTTTTGCTCGAGTCAGTAGTAATAGTCTTTTGTGTTTTCTTCATTAGACATAATCATGATACCAAACCAAACACATTCCTCTTTCTTCGGAATAACTATTATTTTCTATTTTATTTTTGTTTTTTTCTCCTCCCACAGATTGTAACCTTTATCGTCAAGTTGTAATTAAAAAGATTCCTCTAAACAATTCGTCAAAAAGCTGAAAAGATTCCTCTAAAAAAAATTTCACTACACTTCTAGATTGTCTTTAGACTAGTACAATCTCCTGTGTTGACCTAAATGCACAATAGATTGTTAATTTAAAATGAAGAAATGCGAAAACATTTTTAATCTAAGTTTGTGGTTGGTGAGTCGAATGTTATGAATAAAACTCATGACTTTTATGTTAAATACGTATGAAAATTACTATGAAGAAAAGTAACAAGAAAAATAGTGAAAAGAAAGAAAAAGAGAAGAAGGCACAATGTGGGAAGGAAGTGCGACGAGAAGATCACTAGATTTGGTCGGCACATCACTTTCTCTCTTAAACTCATAAACACAAAGCATGGCCCCTACCTTAACGTACCCACTTTCTTCTTTTCAACCCCACAATTTCTAATATCCTCAAGCTCACCCTCTCCACATTTAGTGTGCTCTTTTTCTTTTTCTTGTTCTTTTACAAATAAATAAATAAATTATTCTAATTTATTTTGTACTTTTGTTCCCCATTGGATTGCAAGTCTACTTAGATCTTCAATCTTCGTGGTCGAGAGGTTGAGAGAGAGAGAGAGACGTACAAGTTTCAAGTATGAGTAAAGACTTCCAAATTAAGACATTGGTTTGCAAGTTGAAATTCAGTCACCACTACTTCATCATATACTTTTTGTAACCCTTCTCTTTCAATACACGTATATACTTGATCAGTCTGTTCTCATCAAAATATATACATTGATTACAAAAATAATTTCAATTGATGTGTTAATTTTTAGATATATTGGCCTTAATCGAACATGAAAAATGGACACTTTGAATACAGCCAAAGTTGTGTGTTGGTAATTGTAAGGAAACATCGATAGTGATTAACACTACCCTAAGACCGTTGAAAGAAATCAAAAGAATGAACCCTCTTTGAAAAATTTAGGAGACACTTTAGAGAACTTATGAATAGTTTAAAAAAAAAAAAACTCTATTATTCATTTGGTTCTACTTGTTCAACTTGGTTAAAAATGGAGGAAAGATGAACTATGTATAGAATCCAAAACTACAAAATATCTAACAATATTTATCCTAATCTAGAAAACATTCAACCATAATATCTAGATTTTTCTCTGCAAATATATCTAGATTTTTCGACATGTATATCAAGATAATCAAAGAATAGGATTCTTAAAACACTTAAAGAGGTGATGATATTTTATGATGTTTCTAGAGAAGCTCTAGAATTTGAATTTGGTCCAATAAAGGATAATCGGATAATGAACCAATAATTAAGTTTGACTCAAAAATTAATTCAGTTTCAGTAACACTATTTGTTGTGGTCTTGTGGACACAAACAATGAGATCTATACAACTATGGGTGATATGAATCCCAAGTAACAAATAAAAAGGGCAATGAACTGATAGTGATTTGAGTTGAAAATTCATAAAAGTTAATATGGTGATAGAAGTTAAACATACATTGGCCTTTACCGACTAACTCGAACTGAAATCAATCTAACAAAAAATAGGTTCGATTGATTCGATTGGAATTTTGTCAAGAATAAGAACCATTATCTTGAATTTGTGTGTTAGCAATGCTACATCAAGAGTAAGATAGAAATTAGAGACTATGGATTCGAGTTAGATGTCAATAAACCTTAACAATATGGATTTTTTTCTCCGATTAATCTAACTAATTGGCACGTTAGGTGAATTTCAACTATAATTGGTCTCCGTTTGCTTTTGGGAAAGAGAGAAAAAAAAAAAAAAAAAAAA
>Ga0041059_1003531_pt1 | contig 10615 bp, 6 predicted proteins | sample AraColnosormetaG_FD_56232 | JGI IMG/M metagenome (GOLD analysis project Ga0041059, IMG submission 56232) | Arabidopsis roots microbial communities from North Carolina, USA - Col MF nosort | ecosystem: Host-associated > Plants > Roots > Unclassified | place: USA: North Carolina | collected 2013-09-02 | reverse complement strand
AAAAAAAAAATTTTTTTTTTTTTTTTTTTTTTTCCAATCTCTTTCTCTCTTTGTACAAAAACAAGTGACACTAAAGGATGAGAGAGAGAGAGACAAATGGATTGGGTAGGAGTTGGTGGTAGGGTATAATGTATAATTGTTACTGTAATACATTTAAAGTGAGAATCAATATTTGGTGTCAATTTTGTTTGTATAATCTAATTTGAAATTTTTGTGGTTACAGATTTGGTATTAAATACACATTTTACATTTGTTGCAGTCTAAATGATTTTTGAATAGAAGAAAACTGTTGGGACATTCGCTGTCTTTGATCCACATCATCATCCTTATCTTAAGATTTTAAATCTGTTTCAAGTTTCTATATTAAACTATTTAAGTAGTAACATAAATATAACCTTTTTGTGGTATTTGGTTTTGTGGATTAAAAACAGACTAAATCTTATACGTTTAGATATCCGAAATTTTTGAAATTTTTGATTGATTTGAATCGTATATGAGTTTGGTAATGCGATGGTTGAATCCGGACAAATCATAATGAATATTTTTGGACTATGACAGTTAAATTGACATCAGATTCTAATGCACATGAAGATGTGCCTTAGAGTGTAATTTGCAAGATTTGATAGTATCAGTCTAATCGACTTGATACGTATTATGATCATATAAGTTATTAATTTTTAAAATGAAACTTGATATAATAAGATATTAAATAAATTTGGTAAATTATATAAAAAATAAATAAATTCAATTTACTTTTTATTATATAAAAAGATCATAGAATTTATGTAGAAATATAATTTAATAAATTTTTTTCAAAATTTTTTTATCAAAGATTTTTAATTTTTTTTTAACGGATACGGATCTAAATCCATATATATAAACCTTAAAATCTTGATATCCTCATCCGACCCTTTAGATATCATGATTTTGTATTAAATCGGAGCGTAGAAAATAATTCAACAATTTGTGTATGTAATATTGATTATTTTGTAATTGTTTAGCAGAAAATGTAAGGAAAAAATAGTGTAAATAGTTACTAAAATGAGTGCATTGTTGCGTCAAGATTATAGTAATGCAATTGGTGGTTGCTTTTGTTGCGTTTTTGGTCAAGAATGTAGTAATGCCTCCAGCTATTTACGTGTTCCAAATCACAAACGAATTCGCACTATGATTATAGTTGGTAGATTAAAGTTCCACCAACTTAACTTTTTCGACTATTAATAGATATCGACGTCTCTCTTTTCTTTTTGTTAATGGTTTACAAATCCTTACCAATTACAAGAGGACTATGGATCAACTTTTCTTGACATATTAATAATTATTTGAGGAAACAATTGAATGATAGCTATATTCTTTTTTTTCTTTTTTTGTTGATAAAGTGAAAGCTATATTTTATATGAAGTGAAATATAATGTTAATAACATTCAACAAGGTGTTTATTATACATGTTATTTGTGGATGATTTTCTTATTTTTCTATTACTTTTTTGTCGGCTATTTTTTATGTTACTTAATCAAGGGAAATGTAATATTTGAAAATAACAATGAATAAAAATAAGGGGTTTAAGCAAAAAAGCTTTCAAACTTGTCAATTTTTACAATTTTACCTTTTATTTCAAAAATATAATTAATTTTATAAAGTCTAAAATAATACGCAATATGACATTTTTATGTATATTGTAAACATTTTCATGGTCACATACATTAAATCTTTACATTTTTGAAAGTAGATTTGAATTCTTCGTCGTTATGACTTTGATTTGACATATCATTTATCAATATTTTTCATTTGAAAAAAGCGAAAAAATTACATTGCGTATTATTTTTGATTTCGTATAATTAATTTGTATTTTTTGAAAGTGTAAGGTAAAATTGCAAAAATGTACAACTTAAAAATATTTTTTGCACAAAATCATTTAAAAAATAACAATAAAGTGATTTAAATATTTTTTTAAGAAAAAAGAATGACTTTCTGTCCTAACATTTTTTACACAGCTGGCTAATTTACTAAATGGGGGTTAAAGGTTAGATTTTTTACTAGAGTTTGGTTTCGTATGACATCATTGGATGTTACGTTAAACGTCTACATAATGAAATGAAACATGTTCATGGAAAAAAAATCCAGTCTTGATGGCAATAAACCATAATAACATATAATTATTATTTTCTTGATTACATCTTCATTTCTTGAAAATTACCTAAATTACTTCACGAAAGAAACTCTTGAAACGATTTGGGTTAGATAAAACAATAGTTATGGTTCTTTTTCCGTAACACAGGCCTAAGCTCATAAAACTAAGCAAAGATATATATGATATGAGGGTGCACAAAAAGTAGGAATCCAACTTTATCATATATAGATACAACAAGTTAAGGCCCAATATTAAGTCTACACAAGCTATACAAAATTACAAATCATAGAGTAGCCAAGGAGAGGATGCGGCTAACTAAACCGGATAATGAAATTTACACGGAAATGTTGTGAACAAAGAGTTGAGCTCATTGTACCTCAGAAAATCAAATCCATGCCTCTCCATAAGCTTCTTCTGTTTGGTCTTAAACCGCTGTCGAAAAAGTCCTTCGAATGATGGTTCCGTCGATGTCCGAAGAAAAAAGATGTAACCGAGGATGAAATGAATGGTTGTGACAAAGAAGCAGATGGGTTCCATTACGTCCCAGCTTAGTTCCCAAAAGGTAAGACGCATAAAGCCTATAGTTTGCACAGCTAGGAAACCGAGACCACAATATAACTCGGCCTGCACTATACGTCGTGCCTCTATGTCAATACTCTTCTTTGTAGTCGCAAGCTGAACTAACTCTTCTTTCCTTGGATCGTTTGGAAGTACTGATGTTTGCTTGATCATTGCCTCCATAGACTTGGCTATCTAAAATAAAATAGTAAAATTCTACGAATGAGAAAATTATATTTTTGTAAAAATGTAAGCGTTTTCGGAAATGATTATGATGAAACTTTCATTTTGGACCACTAATTTTAGGACACCCATTATACATTTCATTTATAAATATGAAGAAACATACGAGTAGAACACTAAAACAAAATTGTAAAATGAAACGAAACAATATACTAAGGTATTTTGAAGAAAACAAATATTGATTAATTATTAAATTTAATTAAAAATTTGGAAATTTGATATTAGTGGAGTCTATCAACCTACCAATACACTTTTCGAAAAACCAAAAATGGATTAACATAATTTTTAATAATCAGTAAATCATTTAAAATCTTAAATAAAGTTATTTTAAAATTATAAGCTAAAAATATTGTCTTGTAAAGACAAAAATATGCTTAGATAGGTTATATTATATGATCTATGTAAGTTTCTTTAGTATCACCAAAAGCAAATCTTAAATACTAAAAGATTATGGAACAAAATTACATTAAAAATGAACACAAGTGTTTGCTAATTCACCTGATGGGGATGAAGAAAAACTATGTCTCCTAAAACGACGACACATCCCGAATGATCCAAAGACTTAGCCATTTGAGAACCTTGCTCATCATTCCCACAACTCTCACAACAGATCTGAATAAATTCCCAATAAGAAACAGAGCTTTTAGGAATCTCTCTGAGTCTCTCTTTCACTTTCTCCATTTGATATAGCCTCAACAACTTCTTAGTCTCACTAACTGATAAACCCATCACCGGTGTTTCCTCCCGCCTCGGCGGAGAAACGGACTCGATGCGGATCCCGACAATCCGGTCCGTAAGATTCGGACCATTAGGTGAAGTCATGTACTGACGATGGATCTTCATGTTATAGGGTGAGAGTTGTCTGAAAAATGAGTGTTGTTGTGTTACATCGGATCTGTAACAGTCAATGAGACGTTTAGTGATTGCTCTGCGTAGAGCCATTAAAAGAGAAAGATAATCTTGAGTATGAGTCTTTGTTCTTTGAGTTGTGTAATGAAATATTTGGCAAGAAGACAGTTATATAGTCCCGATTAGTTAGGTTAAAATGTAAAAGGAAGAAAAGTTAATGTTTCCGGATTTTATTTGATTTTTTACTGTAATAATTAGAAATTATATTTGGGAGAAAAATGAGAATCTTTGTGAAATGAAGAATCTTAGAGAATCTTAGTTACTTTGGTAAGAGTCAATGAGTATAAGAATATTGGAGAACACGTGTCAGTTTCACTACAAAGATTCTCCTCTATAATTGGAATCGATGTGGAAAGTAATTTTTTTCTTCTTCTTCTTCTTATTATTGTTTTTTATTTGGAAAACAATCAGGGAGTCCCAATTGATGAATAGTAAAACTTTTACTTAATTATAAAAACACTGTTTTGTTCCTTTGAGTCTTGCATACTGTTGTTTCATCTACTAGGTTTTATGTTGGATAACGATTCAACAACATCCGTAACTCAAATATTTCTTCCAAACTTTTGATTATATATATTAATACTAGTAATATAGACTAAATTTTCCGTATTGAGTTTAATATTGTCCTGTCACCTAACGCATTGCCTTTTATTCCTCTAGTCAACTAGTCTGATTCACTACCTCATATATTTTGTCTAAGAAAGTGTTATTCAAGCAAGAATTTAAAGTTAACTAGGTAAGAGTCCGTGCCATGCACAAATCTTAATCTATTTAATTTTATGTATAGTTGGTCAGAAAGGAAAGTGAAACAACAAGAGAATTTAAGAAAGTTAAGGATAAAATACGATAACAACCTACATAATGACTCAACACTCAAGGTGTTGGGAGTGAGCAAGTAAACCAAAGAAGAGTTCCGGTTCATGTGCAAGAACAACTATCGCAAGTGACTGGATCCGATGACAAGCCAATCACACGGGTAAAGAAACATAATTCAACCACACCTCCAATCTCATACAGATCCGTCTCTGCCCCATAGAAGGTTAGGCAAATGCCATGGGTTTGTTATTAATTCTAAAAAAAAAACTGAAGGATAAAAGATCCAATATATATATATATATATATATTCTTAATAAATGTTACTAAGAGATTTTAGTTTTTTGTTGGTTTTACCAGAACCTCAAGAATATATTGAGACGGTACGGATTTCAAATAACAACTTTTATACCATGTCTAGTTTGATCAATACGACACAAAACAACGAGAGATTTGGAAACTCCAATCCAATGGAGTACCATGTAGACCATCTTGATCAGTTTGAAAGGCTTTGTAAAACGATGGAGGTTAATAGTGTTTTAGAAGATGCTAAGATGATTGAATTCCCATTCAATGAAATAAGAATATAGTGTCAGTGTCGGATCTTGTTTCTTAGCAAGATAAAATAAAATTTATAAGATGCTTCTGGGATTTTAGTGAAAAAAACTCATCATTAATCGATTCATTTTAAACATTCCTCATAATTTATTCGAATTTTACCAACATGCAGAAATATGTTTGCTAATCCATAACTATTCCTACAATGAAGCATAAATAAACAATAACATATTAATCTTATAGCATTTGGAATCAAATATACAAGTGGAAGAGTATGAGGATAACATATGTTCGATATTATATGGGTGCTTTCTCTCTCTTAATCGACCTTATTCTTGTTTTGTGGTTCGGCTCTAAATCGGGGCAGTCCATTGGATTAATCTGTCTCATTTTTTGTTCCATTTTCATGGTGTGCTTCTGATACTTTATTGTTATAGGTTCTATTTTCAGGAGGAGTTGGTATATTCATTTTGTCTCTTGTCCACGTGTCACTTTTTTAGTGGCAGCTATAAATTCATCTCCAACAATTTCATTTTGTTGAACCTTTACATAAGGTGTGACAAAGAAGATAAGGAAAAATAATATCACCAAAGTGACATTGATAATAAACAAAGTTTTTGTAACGACTTGACATGTAAATTTGATCTAACTAAATAAGTAATGTTTTTTTTTTCTTCTAAAATTTAAGAATTTAAATTATCTAATTAATGGTTTTTTTCTTTCTCTCTTTTCTTATAAACTTCCTAAAAGATTATTGAATTTCCAGCATAAAAATTCAATAGAAAAAATGTTTTGTGTTTAGAGTAAACATGAATAATACATCGACGGAATAATGCACCCTTTTTATTGACAAGATCAATGTGTCTCCTAAACTAGTCGAATTTTATTAACTTGCAGATTTAAGTGTACTTATACAGATTGCTAAATCCTATCAAATTTCTTATCAAAATTTTAATAGATTCGATTTTCTACAATTTTCCTATGAGTTTCCTACAAAATAAATATTTCGTAGGATATTTGAAAAAAAAAATCTTATGAAAAAGTCATCAAAAATAGTAGAAAGTCACCAATCTAGAAAGCTTTCCTACGAATCAATTATAGAAAAGATCACGTAATCACCCACAATCCAATCGTAGAGAATTTAGAAATTAGAATAGAAATGTAAGTGGAAGAGAACGAGGATAACATATACTGTATTCGATATCTTATATTACATGAGGAATAAAATATTGAAACATTAAATAATCTTGATTTACATATTGTGATTATAGAAAACGAACCTGCTTTCCCATGAATGACGGGTGATACGAAACATAAAAAAACTTTGAAATAAATATATTTCTTGTCGGAAGTCAAAATGGGAGTATTAGATTACCACTTAGTTTTTGCATACATTAAAACTAAAATCGTTGGAAAATTACATTTGTGATGGATAAGGATGATAAGGACCATATCAAAAGTAATTTATGTATAATATGACCGAGCCAGATTGTTAGTCCCGTTTAACCACAATCCTATATAACAATTCCAATTGTTAGTTATTGTAATAGTTCGATTTAAGAAATATGGTAGTACAAGCATATAGAATTTTAAAATTTGATTTAAATCACTTATATTATTAAAGTATATTTATTGTTTTGGTCAAACATGTTTAGAGAATTCTAAAACTAAAATTGTTTGAGGTAAAATAATCTATGATACGTCATTTTCTGGATTAGTGTTTTAAAATATGGTCTAACCGGTTGCCTAGGCTCCAACTAGGCATTAGGCGCTCAGGTGACGCGTAAATAACCTTTTTGACTGCCTAAACTAGTATAAATCTCTTTTTAGTGTACTTTTTTTTTTAATTTCAAACTACATAGATTTAATTTTTGAAGTTTCATCTCTATACACATGGTTATAAACATTTATATGTTGTTTGATATGAATTAAAGAAATATTTTTGTCTAATTTTTGTTAGGATTTAATATTTTATTTTTCTAAATATATAGTTTTATATAATTTTTTATCTATAATATCATATTTCTAATATTTTATGGTGTAACGTATAGACCGTCTAAAATTATCTAGGCCCGGATTAAGTTTTTTTTTTGTGTTAGGCATTAGGTCACCTTCCCCTAAGCACCTAGTGCTTTTTTGAACATATGAAAAGTGATTGTCGGAATCATGTGAGTGAGAACAAACTTTAAAAAAAATATCATTTAGTGATTAATAAAATCAATAAACGAGTCTTGAGAGGGGGTAGTACAAGTCCCACATCTTTATAAAAATATAGGATTAAATACATCACTCCATATTGGGTATGTTATTCATCTTAAAATAAGATTTAGTTTGAGATAAATAAACTCGAAGAGTTTTCATTCGTAGGGAAAAAGATAAAAGAATTTCAAAGCGAGATAACTTTGGTAAAGTCATATCTCAAAATTTATCACTTTATTATAAAACAAAACATCCAAAAATGATATTCACTCTCAAAATGAGATGATAACAGAATTGAAGAAGAATAACAAAGGTTTTGAGAAATCTCTTTTACAAAACCTATGAAAACTAAGAACAACCTTAGAACTATCCAGATCGCACAATATTCGTATCTTCTGCGGTTGTGAACAAATAGGGTATTTACAAAAAATGAAAAAGCTCTAAATCTAAACATTGAAAACTTTCAAAACGACAACCGATGGGTTACAGTGTGTACCGATCAGTTATCTATGTGTTAAGTAGTGACCGATTACAACAATATTCTATTGGTCGTCGTCTTCCATCACTTCTTCACTTCAGGCTGTTTTAATCCATTTGCACTCCAAATTTTCTTATTCATTCCAGCAAGTGTAAAAACCTAATAAGACACAAAACAGCGAAAACTATTTTGTTTTTGTTGCAAAGATTCAAGACTCGGCATTAAAAGACTTGAAACATATATAAAAATATGAGTTAATAGCAATAACGTTGATTTACAAAGCATACAATTTGTACAAGAAAATGAAACTTAAACTTAATATATAGGAAGGTACTAGAGAGCAATTATATGAAATATTTCGTTATTCCTTAAATCAAATATAAACAACAAACACTTTGTACACAAATAGTTTTATTTTTATGTCATTTAGGGACAAACAAGAAAGATATACAGATAGGATATACATATAGCATCAAACCGATGGTGATTCATTATTAAGATTTAAATGTGAAGTCGTCAAGAAACAAGCAGACGCAGAGCATTTGTGTACAATGCGAGAGCCCAAAGAGAGAACATGTTTCTATAGGTTGGATAATGCAGCAGCATATTCATGTAGATCCCCCTTCTTTCCTGCAAAATGAAAAACAAAGCATCTATATGTGATGAATTTTGAGTACCCAAAAAAAAATCAAATTAGGACAAAATTATTAGAAGGAAAAAGAAATAAACCTGTTGTGGGAAATCGCCAATATCCAACTGTGAGTTAATCAACACTTTGGCGGCGCGATGAACAGGAGAAGGGTCCCTCTCCATCTGACCACCAATAAGTAAAACCATCATAGCTTGTCCGGTATTAACCACATTCGTCACGTTTCCTTTAGAAGGAATATATTTCTTGTTAGGGCAAGAGAGAGCACTTTCTCCCCAACCGCCTTCGGCGTTTTGCGTGTTGAGAATAAACTGAACAGCTCTACGTATAGCTTCAGAGTTGCCAAAAGTCTTCCCTGCAGCCGCTAGACCTCTTACTGCAAAGAGAGTACCATACGTGAAACAAACTCCCCAGTTTCCGTACCATGAACCGTCCGGCATTTGCAAGTCCTCTATGTATTTTAGGCCTTTTTTTATTAACTTTTCGATCTCTTTCGGTCTGTGATCGGGAAACTCTTTCTTGAAGCAAACCAATCCCGCAATCACCGAGCCCGTACACTCAAGGTACCTAAAGATAAAAGATCCGTAGATATATAATTTTTCTCTTACAAAGTTATTAATTATGTCCAAAAATAAAGTAGTTAATATAATATTACTCTTGCTCCACAACTGTGTTCTCCACATGCTCCACCGGACTAAGCCACTGCATTTTTTTACAATATCACCTTTATTTTAGCCTCTCTTAAAAAAAAATCCTTTCATTTATATTCATTCAAATAGTTAATTAGAAAGAAAAAATTCGACGAGAATTTTTTTAATTAAAAAGACAAATTTAAAGAAAATTGTATACGTACCTCTAGCCATTTTTTTCCAGGAGCTGGCTCCCAAACTGGCATACCTCCATTATCACTCTGTAATATATTGAGACAACTTAATCAATGTTAAAAGAGTTTGTTTAACCGGACAATCCAAAAAGCTCTGGCAGCTATATAACTAGCTATAATGTAAATATTCTCTTGCCTGCAAATAGATTAGAAAATTGACGGCATCATAGAGCTTCTCTACATCCATTTTTTCGCCGATGAACTCGGAGGGCATGCGGTGGAAGTGTATGCAGCACTGAGGGAGGAGCGGCACACAATACATGCGGTCAATAAGAGTATATAAAAATATTTAGTTTTTTTTTATAAATTTAAGATTTGTATAGTGGACACCTCTATACTTTCTGCTGTACCATCCGAAATCGGCAACCCTTGTTCTCGATCTTGAAAAGTCCATCCCCCTTTTGTAATGTCTCTAAACATTTTCAGATGGTCACCTTGAGGGTTCTCGCTAATCTGAGATTGCTTCAAGAAGTCGTATCCTTTTATCAGGGTTGATCGAATTTCGTCATCCATGTTTGCGGCTAACATAACTTGGAGGGAGAGGGCTGCATTCCACGACTGCATCCCCATTAACTGATTGCACAAGTGACAATATTTAGGGTTTAAATTGCAAATTAAGAAAGATTTTTAATCATTTTAATATTAAAAAGTTTGGTATTATTGAAAAATAAAAATTTTAACGGTAATTTTGAACGAAGAGTTAAAAATATAGTATTTTAGAGAACTGTCCAGTCTCCAATAAATACATGAGTTAAATCGTTTTTTCTTAGCAACTAATTTTAAACTCAAAGCCATGAATATTTTAGGATCTAGCATTAATAATTTGAAATATTATAGAAAACGATACAAGCCAGTTTATTCATCATCAATTATTTTTGAAATAAAATTCGTTGTGGTATCTTAATCCGAAACAACTGAAATAATTAAAGAAAGAGCTAATATCTTAATTAACCTGAAATTTAAGGCCATCTTCAGCAATCCATATGAAATCAGGGACTCGAGCAAGATGTTTCTTGAAATAATCACCATCAGGATCTTCTACCCAACAAGCAAGCATATGAAACGGCTATCATCAAAATAACAAAACCAAAAAGTTAATTCGTCATCGTGATAATTTATTTTAACTTCTTTCATATAATGTAAATTATAATATATATATATATATATATATATATATGATAGCCTATATATATA
>Ga0041059_1003530_pt1 | contig 10616 bp, 8 predicted proteins | sample AraColnosormetaG_FD_56232 | JGI IMG/M metagenome (GOLD analysis project Ga0041059, IMG submission 56232) | Arabidopsis roots microbial communities from North Carolina, USA - Col MF nosort | ecosystem: Host-associated > Plants > Roots > Unclassified | place: USA: North Carolina | collected 2013-09-02 | reverse complement strand
CAACAACAACAACAACAACAACAACAACAACAACAACAACAACAACAACACCAACTTCGATACAAAGGCTCATAATTCGTCTTAATTAATAACAGATTAATTTCTAGGGTTTTCAATCTTATTGATTCTGCAAATCGCATTTGGTGAGATGAGATCTAATCGCAACGATAAGGTCATATTTTGTGGGAGAAAAAAGGCATAGAAGTTGTATATAGATATAACAAATGGGTATGATGAGAGACATAAACTTTTGGCGGGACTGACTTTGCCAAGGTTGAGAGTTGTGATGAAGAGAGTTTAATCTACGTGCAGCCCTTCTAGGAGAAGTGGCTGTATCTAATTAAGATGTGGTCGGTCAAAAAAGCCCTAGTTTTATTATGTAACTTCATTGATGTGCTATTATTGGATGTGTATTAATTCTTTGGTGTGCAGATAAATGTGATGATTGCTGTACTTTAATTTTGGGGAAAAAGTTTGTATGGAATTAGAACAAGGATCGACTTGTTTTCGATATAGATACTCTGATTGATTGTGTATATTGAATATCGATACTTACATAACGGTTATTCGGTTAAAGTACAGTTACACTAATTAAATTAAACTGTAAGTTAACAAGAATATTCTGGCTCAAGCTAAATTATTTTTTTTATTATTATTGTTTACTAATCTTTTGTTACAAATGTTGAAAATGATATTTATTATACATGTAGTACTTCAACTAAAATAAATAACGTGTTTTCATATTTGATGTACGTGTATAATATATCATTTTCAACAGTGAGTAATATTAACCCTTTTATCAAAATAAAGTAAAACAAAATGATATAACCTATCAACAAAATGCAAAGAAAATTGATCCGAACCGAATATAGCCGTAACGGTACACCAAAATTGTTTTGAGATTTTAGTGTCCGTTGACCTTTTCATATAAAGCCAAATTATTCGGTCTGGTTTCCAAAAGAACGAAAAGGTATATGATTACGGTTTACTCCCTTGCTTCTGTGTTTTGGTTTAGTTTGGTTTACCTTCTCAAAGTTCTCGAACGTCAACATTTATTTTATCTTATTTTGTAAGGTTCTGCACATGTTATACTTATTAATTAGTCTACTTTTTCAGGCATTGGGATTATTTGTTTTAGTCTAAATCGGTTTTGGTTGCATAATATTGGATGAAAACATTGTAAAGGACAATTTCAAACCTGACTTTTCTAGATTTGGAAACGTTCCGGCTGCTTGAAAAGCTCACATAAATATTAGTATGATTTCTTAAACCAAAAATAAATGATGATTATCAACAATACCGTAAATAAGGCAAAGGAAATAAATGATGATTATCAACAATTGCCGAAAATAACCACACCGGTACACCGAAATTGTTTTTGAGATTCATAAAACCGGAATAATACGCCTAAAGGTTATTTTCTCCAATACCGGTTTAGTTTGGTTTGCCTTCTCAAAGTACTCGAAGGTCAAAATTGGAATTTAGTAATAAACCTGCTCCAGCTATATACAAATGTCATTTGCTCACCTTTCGCCGATTGATTTTGTACATCACACGCAGACGCAGCTTTTAGTATTTTTTTCAACAATCGCTTTTTTTTTTCTCGATCTCCGTGAAGCTCTCGAATCTCTGGTATGTTTCTTCGCTTCTTCATAGTGTTTCTCATTTCCTTTTGGTCTTCCATAATTTTCGGAGAATCTAGTCCTGTTTTTCTCTTCTTCTGGAATCTGAATTCGCCGGTGAATTCCGCTGATCGAATCTCTGAGTTTTGTTGAATTATTTGATTCGGCGATAAAACTTTTTTTGTTTGTTTCTGATTTTGGTGAGTGTTGATTGCTTGAGTTTTTTCACGGATCGATTTGTTTTGAGAATTGGGTGGATACTGTCTGTCACAGGTTTTGAGTTTTGGAGAATGGTGTTTTTCCGCAGCGTATCGGCCTTTACTAGGCTGAGGTCTCGCGTCGTAAGTATTTGAAAATTTTGTTTCCAGTTTTGTGTTTGTTCTCGTTTGATCTCGCTGGTTCATGCTAATCGATTGATTGGTGATCGAATCTATGTAAGCAGGGCCAACAATCTTCACTCAGCAATTCTGTCAGATGGATTCAGATGCAGAGCTCTACCGACCTGGTAAATCATCTCCGTTGCTTCGTACTTTCGTGTGTGATCGTGATCATGTAGTTTTCATGATCATGATCATATGTAAGTTTAATATTGGTTTGGGATCTGCTGCTTGTGGGGTCTTTGTTCATTTTGTTTAAATGGTGGCAATGCAGGACCTGAAGTCGCAGCTGCAAGAGTTAATTCCGGAACAGCAGGTTAGATTAGACTCTGTTTGCTTTAAATGAAAATTTGTGTTGTTGACTTTTTTTTTTCATTGAATGTGTGTATTATTTGTTATGTTAGCTGAGATTGTTAAGTTAAGAAGGCAGGCTAGTTGTAGTGAATCTCTTTGCTTTTCTAGTTTCCTCTTTTCTCACAAGAATTTTCCAATTTCAGGACCGTCTGAAGAAACTGAAGTCAGAACATGGGAAGGTCCAACTGGGAAACATCACTGTTGATATGGTAGAAACAATCATGATTTTCACGTTTTTGGTTTGTTTATATGATTTTCACCTTCCATTGCATAACTCATCATAATCCCCTTTGAAATAAAGGTTATTGGTGGAATGAGAGGGATGACTGGATTGCTTTGGGAAACCTCATTGCTTGACCCGGAAGAGGTACTGTATAACTCTCTGTATATAGTTACAATAGCTTGGTTAGATCCTAGATATAGAATATATCAAATGCTCCTCCTTCCTGTTCTAAGGCTGTTGATGCAATTATCTTATCATTATTTCAGGGTATTCGCTTTAGGGGATTGTCGATTCCTGAGTGCCAGAAAGTATTACCTACTGCCCAGTCTGGAGCTGAACCATTACCGGAGGGTCTTTTGTGGCTTCTCTTAACTGGAAAGGTGTGGCTCTTCTGTACATTATTATAAGTTGGTTCTGGATATGTCCAGTCGATTAGTTTTCCTCAATAGATTATCTTATGATATCCTTTTTTACCCTTTTTCGTATAGGTACCTAGCAAAGAGCAAGTTGAAGCACTGTCGAAAGACTTGGCGAACCGTGCTGCTGTGCCAGGTTTGGATATTACCTTTTTCGCTCTGGCTGTTGCAAATAAAGGAGTCTGTTTATTGGCTCATTCAAACTTGTTTGACATCAATGCTTACAAGAAATTGCTTAACAGAAATGAAATAAATTTGTGGGTTTTGTGTTATACTTTCATTCATTCTTAACTTGTATCCAATTTTTATACAGATTATGTGTACAATGCCATCGATGCTCTGCCTTCCACAGCTCATCCAATGACTCAATTTGCTAGCGGTGTTATGGCCCTCCAGGTGTGGTTCTCTAAACTCGTATTGTTGTTTCTGTTCTTCTTGTGATAAGCGTTGGAAACTTATTGTTTTTTTTGGCTATAAGTAAACAATTTTCAGCAGAATGATAATTTTCTTTACCTAATATCCAGGTGCAAAGTGAGTTTCAAAAGGCATATGAGAATGGAATTCATAAGTCAAAGTATGCTTTTGGGGTTCTGATTTAGTTCATGATAGCGTTTCATATTAGCTGGCATCATAACAAAGATTTTTTCTTCCAGGTTCTGGGAGCCAACATATGAGGATTGCCTCAACCTGATTGCTCGTGTTCCTGTTGTAGCTGCATATGTTTATCGAAGGTTAGTGAAGACTCTTTTTGTACTCTTTTTCATGTTTCTTGTAGCTTCTGGATTTTCGGCAATGATTTTTTTTTTATTGGAAAATTTGCCATCTCTTGTTTTTGCTTTGTATTGACTGTTGACCTTTTCCATGCATCATTGCAGGATGTATAAGAATGGTGATTCCATTCCCTCAGATAAATCTTTGGATTATGGTGCAAATTTTTCCCACATGTTGGGATTTGATGATGAAAAGGTGAAAGAGCTCATGAGGCTTTACATCACCATCCACAGGTCTGTATTAATTTTCGTCACCCATGCATGTCTCCTTAAATAAGCTTAATTATCTTGTAAATTTGTTTGTTCTTTTTAAGACTTTAAATAGACCTTTGTATAACATTTTGCTTTTCTACTATTTTTTGCTCTAGTGATCATGAAGGTGGAAATGTTAGTGCTCACACTGGTCACCTGGTATGTATATACTCTCCATGTGTCAATTTTAAAGGATTGACCTACCTGAAGTTTCTAATGGTTCTTTTGCTAAAAATTCTTGTTCATGTAGGTTGGTAGTGCACTTTCAGACCCATATCTGTCATTTGCAGCTGCATTAAATGGTTTAGCTGGGCCACTCCATGGTTTGGCTAATCAGGTATCCTCCCTTGTCTATATCTTGAATAAGTCTTAAATCTTCAATCTACAATAGAGCTTCGTAAGTGGCTTTTTGTATTTTATCTAGGTAGGTTGTGATAGTTTGATGATACAACCATAAATTGGAGAAAACAAATTCTTAGTCTTTTTTTATTATTGTTTCAACAGGAAGTTTTGCTTTGGATCAAATCAGTCGTAGAGGAATGTGGAGAAGATATATCAAAAGAACAGTTGAAAGAATATGTTTGGAAAACATTAAACAGTGGCAAGGTAAAAACAGGAAATTCCTCTGCCTTGACATTCTTTACTTTCTGGTCTTGTACCTGAATCCCACTTTTGAAGCCAGCCAACAAGACTGATGGAGCATGCGAAAATGAATTAACATCTTGTCTACTAGTCATCATAATAGGCTAATATTTCAATTTATTGTGTGATACTGTTATGGGTCCTCTTATTTACGACCTCATAGTTTGGTCAGTTGCTCTAACTGCTCCTAGTAAGTAATACTGCCATAAGAGCTTTGGATCCTGTTTTTCCCTATCCTAGTTTACCTTGTGGATGTAATGTTACAAGGATAGTCTAATGATGATCTATTGACGAGTCTTGTTTTGTCTCTAGGTTATTCCGGGATATGGTCACGGTGTTCTGCGCAATACTGATCCAAGATATGTATGCCAAAGAGAATTTGCCTTGAAGCATCTACCTGACGACCCTCTTTTCCAGCTGGTACTTTTTTTCTTTCTCTTTTCTCTTTTCTGTTCGGTTCTCAAAATTCTATCAATGTTCAGTAGCTAACAAAATCCTTCCAACTCTGTAGGTGTCAAAGCTTTATGAAGTTGTGCCTCCTGTTCTCACTGAGCTTGGAAAGGTAGTATCTCTATCCTTCGTTTACCATGGTGATCCTTCAATATTCCACCAACAACTCCACAACACCTTACCTACATGCTAGGGGCTTATGAATCTCTTGCGAATCAATTTTTTATTTACTTGCGAATCCGATGATGGCTTGTTACAGGTGAAGAACCCGTGGCCAAATGTTGATGCTCACAGTGGGGTCTTGCTGAACCACTATGGTCTAACCGAAGCAAGGTAAGAAGTAGACACCTCCTTCAAGTATCATTGAGCCTTAGGATAGCACTCAAATATAATATCTGTGCGTTTTATAGGTACTACACCGTGCTCTTTGGTGTTTCAAGGAGTCTTGGCATCTGCTCTCAGGTAACATATATATATTTACACATTACGCCTTTGTTACTACATAACATTTAAAACAGAACTCATATGCTCTCCATTCTCATTTGTGTTTAATTCACAGCTTATATGGGACCGAGCTCTTGGACTTGCACTTGAGAGGCCAAAGAGTGTTACCATGGACTGGCTTGAAGCCCATTGTAAGAAAGCTTCATCTGCTTAAGTCACCACCGAGTCCTGAGTTGTCGCACTCTCTCGTGTTTCAACAAAAGTCATTCTCTTCCACACTGGATAGCTTTTTTTGTTTTTACCTTCTATTGACAGAAGAAACATTTGTTCATGTAGAAATTGTTCCTGAGAAACACATGCTTGGTGCAAATTTGCATTTCCGGGAAACTCGTGATAATAAATAAACAGTTGTATTCAGTTTGCGTAAAAATCAAACATCAATATCACTCATGAATTAAAGCTTATCTTGGTTTTGATATACATAAAAGAAACAAGACTGCAAAATAGAAAACTTCGACATGAGTTTATCAAAAAGAAAATGGGATTAAGAGCTGCTGGTATTGTCGGTAGTAGTCTCCTTGTTAGAAAGGTCATCATCATCAGCAAGAGAGGCTGTGAAGTTGAGTCTCTCTTCGGCGCCGGCAGTGATAACCGGCATCCAAACATCAGCTGTGCCGCTAAGAAGCGTCTGAACCTGTGGATCAGAAGCTATAGCTGATGATATCATCTCATCCACATCATCTAACTTTGCTGATAACTTGTCCAATTCCTTAGCTATCTCCACCTGAAAACACAAACAATCACACACAAAGCCTCAGATTTACATTACAATGTGTACCAGATATATGAGTGAACACAGGATACAGACCTCATTGAGGTGTTGAGCAGACTTTGATGGCACTTTAGTGACTTCTAAACCAAGAGCTTCAATCTTAGAACGTAGCTCAACCTCTTCTGTATTTGTCAATGATTCTACCTAAGAAACAAAAATCATCAGTAGGCAACAAAATCATCTGTATTTGTCAATGTTGTAGTAACAATTAGTGTCCATTAACAACAATATCAAAAAGCTCTTGCCCTTTTATTTTTTTGACGAATTAGACAGAAAAAGGGAAATTTGACGAATAGAAGCGGCTCGTAATTGAAACGAAAATCAAAATCAAGAGGAAACGAATTTCAACAGATCGTTAACGAATTAAAAAGAAAAGCGAAACCTGTTGAAGAAGACCCGAAAGAAGCTGAAAGAGCTGCTCGTCGGGTTTACCCTCCGCCATATCTCTCTGTGATCTCTCTTGAGTTATTTTATAATCAAAATAATCAATTTTAATTACTGCTCCTGAATTCTGAATTTCTGATGATGATGATGATTCCTTCGTGTGATCGTGTGATTTAAATCTGATACTACTAGTTTGGGTAAACAGACGACGAATCAACGAAGCGGCGCGTGTGAATCTCACGCGATAGTGTTTTTTTAATTGTTTGTTTTGTATCTCTGACGTGGTTTTTGACTTTTTGCTATTCGGCGGATCAACAATTAAATAATGATACAAATCTTTTTTTGGTTCTGTTTGGGTTTCTGAAGGTCAATGTTTATCATCGATTAGTGGTAATTTTCAACTTTATGTAATGATTAGAACAAATAAAGTCAAAAGGCTTTTTATTCAAAAGGAAAATAATTAACAAACATGAAAGCTTGCAACAACAATTCAATGAAAAAAGAACGTCCAAACAACAAAAGAGTTTCAAAGCATTAAGAATCCGAGATAACTTGATAGAAACGTAAACAAGTTTTTAGATCAACTTGAGACAAGCCTTTCTCGCTTTCTTAGCAATCTTAGCTCTTTGCATCTCCATATGTAACTCTATCTGCATCTTCTCCATCTCTCTTTGAGCTTCCAACATTGCAGCTAACTCCGATGCCGCTGAGCCCCTTCCTCCTTTATTCCCACCACTCTTTGTGTTTCCTCTTGCACTTCCTCCTCCTCTTTTTGGCTCTTCTTCTTCTGCTTCTTCTTCCTCTACCGCGCAAGAATGTAAATGCGTGCCATAATCACATTCCTTGCAATAATACGACCAGAGATTATCTGGAACAGTCTCTTGGCAAACATCACAGTTAAAGATCAAACCGTTCTGGTAAGGAGAACGGTAGAGCAATGTGAGTGGATGTGCGTGTCCTTCACGCTCCACGGACTCAGGCATGGACACACATCCAACATGAACATCGTACTGGCAGATAGAGCAGTTGTAAGTGAATCCGGATCCATACTCACCGCACGCATCACACGTGTAAGTTGACTCGTAAGGTGGGGAATACAGCAGTATCAAAGGGTGATCCGGGTGAGCCTTGTGACGAGTCTCACGTGGAAGCTCAAAACATGACTTGTGCAAGAAGTAATCGCATTCTGACTTTGTGCATTTGAAAGCTGCACCTATCAGGTCGAGGTCGCAACCAGAGCAAATGATCTCTTCTTCAACTTGGGCCTTGTGACTGCGCAATGGATGGTTGTGGCTCGGATGCCTCACCGACGGTTTTCTTGCGGCCATGATGGCTAATATCTTCTTCTTCTTTCTTCTTCTTTTTGTGTGTTTGTTATTGTTTTCGTGATTCTTATTAAGCTAAGGGATTTGAGAGTATATATTTATAGTAAAAATAGTAAGACGACTTTTGATAATGAGTCTTCTTTAGGGTGAAGTAGTGATGTGTTTTGGTTTGACTATTTTACCAAGTTGTGTAGCTTATATACTAACTATATTGGGACAAAAATGTCAGTACGCGCTTTGATGATGGTGAGATATATACAAGATTGATTCTCATTTGGAATTCAAAGTCAAGTGGTGGAATTATTCTTCATGATCCCATCCATCACGCCGTCTAGTTTTATTGTAACCTATAAATTATAAACTGATTCAATAGCTAATTGTAATTAAATAGTATTATAAACTTTTGAATTATCATATATATGAACAATAGAGTTGACATAATGAAGGATATGAGGTCAATTACGCTGGGTCTCTAGTTAATGCATAATATTGTCTTCAAGTAATCTAAAGAAACAAACTCGAAATTACGATTTTATTATGTGGAAAATGTATATAACGTCATCTATAATTAACTTCTATATTAGGGTACAGAGATTGACTTGGATAGTTGAGAAAAATACTTACAACATATCACACGAGAAAACAAAATTTTCAAAAGAAAGAACAATCACAAGCTTCATTATTATTATTCAAAATAAAATAAAATCATTGTATCAAATTGATCACTCGTTTATTCGATCAATAATAATATCTCCGCTTTGGACTATCCCATAAATCGAGTATAGCATTATTAGTGTCGTTTCTAATACGTGCCTCGAGCTGTAACGCCGCCATCTCATCTTGAGCCTTCATCAACGATTTCATCCTTGAAACCGCAGAGCTCGCTTCTCCTTCTTCCCTACCTCCTCCTCTTTTCTCTGACTCATGATCTTCATAGACCGCGCAAGAATGCACATGCGTCCCATAATCACACTCTTTGCAGTAATAAACCCAAAGATTTTCCGACATTTTTTCTTCACAAACATCACATATGAACTTAGCACCGTCCTCACGACCTTTGCATGGTGTGTTGTAGAGAAGCGTGAGTGGGTGTTCGTGATCTTCGCGCTCCACGGTCTCAGGGATAAAAGCACATCCGACATGAACATCATATTGACATTCAGAACAATTGTAAGTGAAACCAGATCCGTACTCACCGCATGCGTCGCATGTGTAAGACTGACCGTACGGTGGGGAATGAAGCAGGGTCAAAGAGTGGTTTGGGTGAGACTTGTGATTGGTTTCACGAGGTAGGTCGAAACATGACTTGTGCAAGAAGTAATCACAATCTGACTTCATACACTTGAAAGCTTGTCCGGTTAGCTCGAGCTCGCATCCAGAGCAAACGACCTCATCTTCGTCTCGAGCTTTAAAGACACGCAGCGGATGGTTGTGACTCGCGTGCCTCACGGATGGGCGATTAACAGGTTTTCTTGAAGCCATTGTGTATAGGATTGGTTGTTTCAGTGTAAGAAACGTTTAGAAAATATATATAGCAAAATATGTGGATGATTTGTCATTTCCATTTTCCGCTAAACAATTCTCAGTTTGGTTTTGATTATTCACCAAGTTGTAGTTTAATATATGGAAGACGGTTGACATTAGAGTTGCATAATCTTGGACACGTACGAAACAATCACCAGAGATAAGATTTAAAAATCTCCAATTTTGGTGATTGTTAGGAAATAGTGACAAAACTAGAATTCATCAATAATTGAGCTTCCCATATATAATTCAAGTGGATAAGGACTTGATCAAAGAATATAACCATTGACTTTCGAAGTCGTCGACTGAAAATGTAGATCCCACTGTTAACATTCACACGGTAGAATAAATGACTACCACAAAACAAAGTCTGCCAACAAATCAATCCAAGCCATTAATTTATATTCACATATACCAAATTACAAATAGCATTTTAGAACTTGCAAAATCTCTCTAATGAACCAGTAATTTGTGCAGCAAAAACAAAAACAACACAATGGGAAGGCCAAAACCGGAGGACTCAATTCGACATTTCAGTCATCCTCATATTTTGTTCCACTTATCTGTCAATCCTGAAGACCAATCTTTTTCATCTTTTTGTTTTGTGGTTTGCAAGCTAAAACTCCTAAATCTTCCTTCATACTCATGCAAACCTTGCAAATTCTACATCCACAGAAAATGTTCCGAGTTACCTCAAAAAATCAGACACCCTAACCATCTCTATCTAATCCCTTCTCCCAAATACCAAGAAGGGCGATTCCGCTGCGACGCTTGCGGGAAAGACGGTGATGGATTCGTTTACTGTGGAGATTTCGGAATCGATCTTCACACGGTTTGTGCCAACATGCTTTCTCGAGTCACCCACCAATCTCACCCTCACCACCAACTTTCTTTAACAATTTCCGTGCCACCCGGATCCGCTACTACATATTTTCGGAGACATTTTTAATAATAACATTAGCAGGAATTAGTATAAATCCAAAAAAAAAAAAANATAGAAG
>Ga0041059_1003529_pt1 | contig 10625 bp, 13 predicted proteins | sample AraColnosormetaG_FD_56232 | JGI IMG/M metagenome (GOLD analysis project Ga0041059, IMG submission 56232) | Arabidopsis roots microbial communities from North Carolina, USA - Col MF nosort | ecosystem: Host-associated > Plants > Roots > Unclassified | place: USA: North Carolina | collected... | reverse complement strand
TGGCAATCAAGGATAGTTTTTGCTCCTGGAGGTGATGCGTGGCATCCAAAGAACAGGAAAGTTAAAATGTCTGTTACAGTGAAAGAGCTTGGGCTCTCAAATCATCAGGCTAAAAGGCTAAGGGAACTTGTGGGAAAAAGATACCATTCAGGGAAAGATGAGCTTACAATCACCTGCGAGAGGTATATAAACTATAAATCTTAAGCTTTTCGCGAGACAAGAATGTTGAATCATGTAATGTTTTTGTCCTGTCACAGGTTTGAACACCGAGAAGAAAACAGGAAAGACTGCTTGAGAACTCTTTACGGGTTGATAGAGGAAGCTGGGAAAGCCAACAAGATCGCTGAAGACATAAGAACTTCATATGTAAAACAGAGACTCCGAGCCAGTCCAGCTTTTATGCAGAAACTACAAGCCAAGATCATAAGGTCTAAAGAATCAAATGCCATCAACGCTTGAAAAAAACTTTTCCCGGTTCGCGCCTTTCTTCTTGTCTCACCAAATAATCTGTGGATCGTCTTCTTTTGGCAATCATTTGATCCGGTACGGGTTTTCAGATCGATGAAGAATCTTTGATGGTAACTCCTATTTTAGTTTGGTTTGCTTCTTGTATCTCATGAAGACATGAACCTTGGCTGTGCTGTTGGTAACTCCATTTGTCTTCGTCGGGAAACTATAAACAGAACAGTCCGACCACTTTTTCATGCTAACTTCTAGATTCATAATGCAATGTTGGTAAAAATAGACAATGAATGAAACTTTTTCATGTATAAAAAATATGGAAACTTGGGGTTGATAATGAATTGTTCATGTTAAGACTAAAATAAAAAACAGAAGAGGGTGCTTGTGTGGTTAGTCTCAATTGTTAAATCAACAATTAAGTTCTCCGATTAGGCGTTGAATTAACCGGTCGCCCGTTTTTAATTTTCATCGTTCGATTTTCAACTTAACCTGTCCACCAGAAGGTCCCTTTTGTGCCTAATTTTGATGAAATGTCGTCATTTCGTCGTTGAAGCTACAACACAAAATACAAAACGTTGTAGTTAGATTGCTGAATCTCTTTGTACCGGTCAAACTCGGTCATACCGAGTATCAATCCGAATGATCCGGTAGGACCGGGATTTTAATTAGGAATCCGAATCTCTAAATTCCAGATGCTACCTTATACGTGTACGTCTTCTCCGCCCTTCTTATTCATTTCTACTCTGCTGCGTTATTTCTCCGTCGTCCTCAACTCATCGCCGGCGTTTACCATCCGCTAGATCCGTCGCCTCTCCGGTCGACTATTTATATGGAATCGTAAATTTACAGACACTAATAAGAATAGTTTGACAAAATCTGTAGCTGGAATAATGTCGATGAGCAATTCCTTGAAAAAGCTCTCTTCTTGTGTTCTTATTGATCTCGATGGTACCTTAATCAACACAGGTAACTTAAAACCTCAATAGATTGTTTCAATTTCTGTTTATATAGCTTGGAATTCGAATTTGATGTTTTTTTAAAATTCATTGTAGATGGTGTTGTTGGTGACATTTTGAGGAAATACTTGTGTAAATATGGTAAACAGTGGGATGGAAGAGAATCATTGAAAATAGTTGGCAAAACTCCAGTAGAAGCTGCTACTACTATTGTTGAAGATTATGAACTTCCTTGTAAAGTTGATGAATTCAATTCTGAATTCTACCCTTTGTTCTCTGCTCAGTAAGTTACCATAAAAAAAATCGATCTTTGTCCTTATTGTTGTAATCTTCATATTGTTGATTACCTCCGGTTTTGTAGGATGGACAAAATCAAATCTCTTCCTGGTGCCAATAGGTTGATTCGACATTTGAAGTGTCATGGAGTACCTGTGGCTTTGGCTTCCAATTCTTCAAGAGCAAATATTGAATCCAAAATTTCATATCATGAAGGTTTGTTTTATATGAAATGTTGTTACTCAATGCATAAGCTTGTATAGAGGTAAACTTGTTTTATGAAAATGGTTTCACTTTTGTGTAGGGTGGAAGGAATGCTTCTCGGTTATTGTTGGTAGTGATGAAGTCTCTAAAGGAAAGCCTTCTCCTGATATGTAAGATCCATCTCTTGTCACCCATTTGTGGTTTCATCTATTGATTCCAATTAAACAATGTCTGGTTAATGACAATGATCATATTTGTAAAAAGTTTTCTCGAAGCAGCGAAAAGATTGAAGAAAGATCCAGCTGACTGTTTGGTTATTGAAGATTCTGTGTAAGTCTTACTTCTAGAGTATCGTTTTGCTGTTGTGTGTTTGATTCATTCTCACTAATAGTTGTTTGAAATGGTAGGCCTGGTGTTATGGCTGGTAAAGCTGCTGGGACAAAAGTGATTGCTGTTCCTTCTCTGCCTAAGCAAACACATCTTTATACATCTGCAGATGAAGTCATCAATTCTCTACTCGACATAAGACTTGAAAAATGGGGACTTCCTCCATTCCAAGACTGTAAAAATTCACTCATGAACTCTGTTCAATACTCCTCTTCCTTGATAACATGTTCATCTCGGTAATGAGACTTTTATACCTTGTAATTTGTATTTGCAGGGATAGAGAACACTTTACCAATTGATCCATGGCATATTGGAGGTCCAGTCATCAAAGGATTTGGCCGTGGCTCTAAAGTACTCGGAATCCCCACCGGTCAGTGTACAAACCTCATTGAACTCAGCTCTTTTACATCATTATATATGGCTTCTTTTCTTATCGCTGCATTTGTTTTGTTTTCAGCTAACTTGTCAACAAAGGATTATGCGGATGAGCTAGTGGAACATCCTTCGGGAGTGTACTTTGGTTGGGCAGGCTTGGCAAAGAGAGGTGTCTTTAAAATGGTCATGAGCATTGGTTGGAATCCTTATTTCAATAACAAGGAGAAAACTATTGTGAGTTCATAAAAAGTTCAAACAAAATTCTTACTCCAGTGGTTGCTTCTTTAACTTTAGCTTTTGTTATATAGGAACCATGGCTGCTTCACGATTTCACTGAGGATTTCTACGGAGAAGAGCTACGTCTTATTATCGTTGGCTATATACGCCCTGAGGTTATTATAACGTTATCATCATTCATTCTTCATATGACTCCTTTGTGTAATGCAATATTCCTTGTTTGCTCATATTGTTTGTGTTTGCTAGGCTAATTTCTCTTCACTGGAGAGTCTCATTGCAAAGATTCACGAGGACAGGGAAGTTGCAGAGAAAGCTCTTGATCTTCCTTCGTATGCTAAGTTTAAGGGTGATCCTTATCTGACTAAATGATAGAAGCTTTTATGAAAAGAATTCAAACACTTGGATTTGTAATTTCATAACTCAAATCAGACTTGCATTGTTCTTTAGTACTATCAGCCTCTTTGATTTGATTAACTAGATAACAACTTTCGTTAGATTCTTCTCGCGTCAACGAACTTCGACCAATACCAATGTGATCTCCAGACCCGATTCATCTCCTCGATCGGCACTCCTCTTGTCTCCGGTAAGAAAAGATAGACGAAAATCGACATCACCACCACGAAAAACGCGAAGAATATGAACAACCCGAACTTCAAGTGGCAAAGCATCATCAAAAACACTTGTGCAATCAAGAACGTGAAGATCATGTTCACCGACACCGTTATGCTCTGAGCCGCTGATCGGATTTCCAACGGAAAAATCTCCGATGGCACTAACCATCCTAGTGGACCCCACGACCAAGCAAACGCCGCCACGTAGATGCATATGAACAAAACCACAACAATGGCGTACCATTTTGGTAAAACGCCTGGGGTTCCATCGACACCGAACTTAGCTCCGATCGCCGCCGCAACAGCTACCTAAACCGTTTACACAATAACCTGATTACTTATCGACCATAATCGAAATCCAGAAATCGGTTTATAGATGAAGAAATACAAAACCTGAGAAATTAGCATTTGGAATCCTCCTTCAAGGAATAGAAATCGTCTTCCCCATTTATCAACGCCATAGATTGACACCACGGTGGCTCCAACGTTAACCAAACCGGTCACAACCGCCGAAATCAGAGCCGCGTCGCTACCAAATCCAATCGTTTGAAACAGAACCGGCGCGTAGAACATTATAACATTGATTCCGGTAAGCTGCTGAAATGCCGGAATCAGAATCGCCATCGTTAGATGTGGTCTATACTTCCTCTGCAACAGATTCCTCCATGGATGCTCAACGAGCTTCGAAGCTTCACTGGCGATGATCAAATCGTTGATCTCGTCATCAATGTCGTCGACGCCACGAATCTTACGGAGTTTCGCTTCCGCTAGCCTAAATTGACCTCTCTCGATCATGGAGTTTGGTGTGTCCGGGAGGATAAGAGAACCGACGGTGATGATGAGTGCCGGAACGACGGCGCCGCCGAGACTGAGTCTCCAACCCCAACTGATTTTGGAGAAGAAGAAGTTCAAAACGTTGGCGACAAGGATACCAATGGTGATTGAGAGCTGGAATCCGATGTTCAATGCTCCTCTGTATTTATACGGTGCCATCTCCGAGAGATACAACGGCACAGACTGTAAATTATAGTAAAATTGAAAACAATTTAGAAAGTTTTGAGGCTAATTTGTAATATTTTAGAACTTAAGGTCATAAAATTAGACAACAGTCTCAACACAAAATTAACGGATCCATAGGGGTTTCTATGTAAAAAGCAAAGTATAAGGTTGGACTTGAATTTTCTGTAAACTTTACGGGTACAAAATCAAATAACAGTTTCCACCGAGTTATGGAGCTATTTGGGTCTGTTTTGAAGAAAACAAAAGTATGAGGTAAAAAATGTAATATTTAGATAAAAAATAAGACCTGATTGGTGAAGCCGATACCGAAACCGAGTAACAAACGACCAACGATGAGCATCCAAACGGCAGTTGCGAAACCGTTAAGAAGAGCTCCGGCGCAGAAGAGAACTCCACCGAGAAGCATCGAAATTTTCCGGCCAAACTGACGGGTAACGTAAGAGGCAACGAGGGAGGAGCAGAGTGCGGCGAGGTAAAGAGAGGAAGTGAAGAGAGTGAGAGAAACGCTGTCAAATCTGCAGTATTGGTTTGAATCATGATCCTTCTTCTGTTTCTCGTAAACCGACGGGAAGAACTTTTGCTGAAACGAATCCATTGTCGTCACTCCACCTGAAAAAAAGACAACAAAAACGTTTCAACTTTTTTGTTTTGTTTTCTGGCGTTTAGTGTAGTAAATTATGAGATATTCTTACCGGAGATACCGATGTCGTAACCGAAGATGAGACCACCCATGGCGGCGACAATACATGTCACGGTGACGTAAAGAGTGAGTTTACCAGGATATTCTTTTTTGCCATCTCCGATGACAATTCCGACTGAAGGCATTTTAGTCTTTTTCTGTTTTGTTAGTAGACAATGGCTTATGAATCGTTAATGTGTGTTTATATAAACAAAAGAGGAGAAGTTGATGAACTGTTGTTACTCCATTTGTTAAATTTTTTTAATGTTGTTTTAGGGAAACTATCCTATTAAAATTTTTATTACTTTATATATTTTTGTTGACTGTTAGTATTAGACAGACTGTTTTGTTATTGGTTGAATATATTTTTCTAAATAATGAATGATGTTTTAATGGAAAAAAGACAAAAAAAATTACGCAATCTATGTTTGTTTCTTTATATATGTGTAAGACACTTAAACAACACTTGAAATGTAACCGAAGGAATATGTTATATACAACAATGTTTGAAGTCAATTGTTGTTTCTCTTCTTTTTTTCTCTTAAAGATGATAATTCATTTTTGTGGTAAAAAATAATACCTATAGAGATTTGAGAAAAATTGGAAATAAAATCTTTAGATTCCCACCCAAAAATGGGTAAATAATCCAGGCACATAAGTCAATATACATTATTTTTGAAAACTTTTTAATTGGTAGATTCACTCTAAAAAATAGTAGATCATTTTTATCCTTAGTATAAAGTAATCTTATTATTTTTAGTATCCTAGCTAGCAGGCTAACGTGTAAAAAATTTAACGATATGAATCGGGAGTGTATGGTGGTTGATTTGAATTAATATTTTTGGTTGCCTTTTACCTAGAAAGAAGTTATAGGTAAGTTTGCGATTTTAGTCGAGGTCAAGGAGAGTAGTGGTTTGGTAGGTTAGGTTTTGTTTTTAGTTTTACTAATAGAAAGATGAACAATTTAAGTATTACGTGTTGCCAGAAGATTCTCCTATTTCTTTCTCCCATAATTGATACTGTATCATGTAAAGGGAATTAATTGTCAAAATCTAAGGACAACAAAAGTTCTAACATTGTATTATTTTTATTTTTTTCTGACTAGCTAGGCGACATATCTTGTAATGTTAAACGTTATTCTATAAGAAAAGCAGTAGATTATATTCTTTGTGAAATTATACTCCAATCTCCAGCAATATAAATATATCAATTTCACGTACCAATTCCAAAAACAGAAGTAACCAAATGAAGTTTAACATCTTCCCGTTGTTATGCTTTTATTTGAAAGTAAAAAACAAAAAGCAATAAGACTATCCATGATAATTCAAACGAGAGAGTAAGAGAGACATGAGATTTTCAAATGCGACTTGAATCCCTCCCGAAGATGAATCGTCTCATCCAGTCTGAGACCACCAGGACTCTCGTTCGCCAGCTCACTTGCTTACTGTATTATTAAAAACAAAAACTTGTAACCAAAAAGTTACAAAAAAATACAAAAATCATATGAATACATTTCGTATTTCATTAGTCATTTAACGTTACCTAGCGTAAACGGAGTACCACAGCCATTGACTGCTGTGTCCTATCGAAACCCAGTCTCCTGGAAGTTGCGCCGCGGTTTGTTCGCCTCCTAATGGAGCAAATTGTCCCAAATGTCTATACCTGTATAACATATATATTCATTGTCTCATGTCTCCTTACTATAAAGTATATAATCAGTATTGAGAAATTCACAAAACATGCAATCTCAAAAGTGACTAAAGCCTCCTAAGATGCAGATACTAGGAACCAACCTGAAGGGACGGAAGCGGTGACGACCTTCTCCTCTAATCCTAATGGGACCTTCAGGATTCTTCTCGCATACTTCCATACGATCAAAGCATTTTGCAAGGTAAGTCCCTTGTTGAGCAGCGACCTTATAAAGCCACCAGACAAAGGATGAGAAAGCAAACAAAGTGTGTGAGTGTGAGTGTGTGACACTTGTGACCGAAGATAAAACTTTCAAGTAAGTAAAAACAGAACAAACCTGTCCTGTCGCTGGTAGAAGCTTCACTTGTGAGTCAACTTGACAAAGAGCTGATTTAAGTTCTTCTATATCGAGTTCGACAGACTTGTTGGAACCATTCTCAGCTTGTGCTTGTTTTAGAAGATCGGTAATGCCATGCATACCTTTACTCTTCAAGTAGAGCTCCACTTGAGGGTATCTATCACATATGTCACTCATTACTTCATGAAATTCTTTCATTGTCAGTGTTCCTGAATTTTCCTTATCTGCTTTCTTGAATATAGCAGCTATGTCTTCCTGTACAAAAGCCATAACAATCCAAAAGTATAAGAAACAGAGAAACCCTATACACAAGCGAGCTCATTTTTATCTAGGTTCTGAATTTGGTTACCATGACTTTTCTCTGGTTGATTGTTGCACAATCACCAAGTGCATATATATTATCACATCCTTCAACACGAAGCCATTCATCGGTTGCTAAAGCACGTCTATTGCCCTGGAATTTACAAGAAATCATCTTATAGACCGAGTTGATAAAGCTCGTTCACTATGAAAAAATATGAGCATTATCATTAGACCTTTGGCTACTCACCTGACCAATTTGTTTCATAAAATCTTTGATCACAGGACGAGTCCCAATACCAGTTGACCAAACAATCATTCCATAAGGAATAGTTGAGACCTCTCCTGCTTTGGTTTTTGCAGAAATTTCCTTATCATTCACTTTGACCACCATAGAACCTAATTTCACATCAATACCATCTCTAGTAAATTTTTCTTCAGCAAACTCTGTGATTCTCTTGTCAAACCTGTCAAACCATAGGACATGAGCTAATCTTCGATATAGATCAAAAGTTTAAGAGTAAGAAAATCTCACATGGTCAAGATGTGGTCTGCAGCCTCTAGAAGAGTGATCTGCACTAAGTTTTTGGCTTTAGGATATAGTTTGACTAGATCCTCGTTAACAAAATCATGAAGCTCAGAAGCAAACTCAACACCTGTTGGTCCACCACCAACAACTACAAAATGTAGCATTCTCTTTCTCTCTTGTTCGTTTAGTCCAGGTAAACTTGCCTTCTCAAATGAATCAATGACAGTACTACGAATTCTCTGTGCATCTTCAACCTCCTGCAAGCCAACCGCCATATCTTAGAGACATGTCAAAAAAACCATAAATGTAACTAGTGGAGCAAGAATGTTGTTACTTTGAGGAAATGACAGTTCTCCTCCACGCCAGGAATGTTAAATGTGTTAGACTGAGCTCCAGTAGCGATTACAAGGTAGTCATAGTCAACATCAAACTCTTTCTTCCCTTTCGAATTCACGCCTTGTTTTGATCGGCAGTAAACTTTCTTGCTTCCTGGATCAATTTTGAAACATTCTGCCTCCAAGAAAGACATCTCAACATTCTGCTAGTTAAGACACAAGACAAAGGTGGCTTTAGTTTTTGTATGGCAGCCATTATAAGGAGGGATTAAGAGTGTAGTACTTACCTTTCTTGCAATGTTGCGAATAGGTTCAACAACGCTGCGAGCTTCAACAGTTCCACAAGTAACACTAGGTAACAAGGGAGTGAAAGCAAAGTAGTTTCGAGGAGATATAACCTGAACCTCATAAGAAGAGTTATTCAAAGTCTTCAAAAAACTTGCTCCAGCCCATCCAGTTCCGAGCAGCACTACTTTTCTCTTCCTGGTTTTAGTTTCAACACCATTGTTGCTATATGATGGATTTGCCTCAGAGTAAACTATAAGTCCCCCACCACTATGAAACAAGAAATAATAATTAGAACAGAACATAAGATCTAAAACAGCCATCTATATTTTTGATTATGAATATCATCAGCTCTGCTCTCGTAAACACAGATTTCGATCTAACGTATATGACAAGTAAACATAACAAGACTCTGTTGCATACACGGGAAAACAAAATTTTGCGAAGGAAAAGTCTCATGACGCAGATCAATTTATGGCAAAAGCAAAAGGAGGATACGTTCAGAATACAGAACAGAGTAAATTTATAGAGAAGTACAAAGTTTCAAATAGAGAAATTCAAACGTGAAATACAGATGAATCGGCGAAGAGATGGTACACTGACCTGATGGTGGAGACGACGAGAATTTTGGAGAGAGAAGGATAATCATGGAAAGCTTGGGATAATCTTTCGAAGTAGGCGAAAGGTCTCATAATTTCTCTTGATGTGCGATTCAGTCTCCAAGAACGAATTGGTTATTCTCTGCTTACATAGAGATCGAGAGCCGAGAATCATGGAGAAAGGAGAAGAAAGAATGATGTGGAGAGGCCAAGTGGGAGAAGGAGAGTGACGATAATTCTGTTTTGATGCTAACCGTTTTGGTTGGACACGTGTCAATGCAATGGACAAAAGGAAAATGAGAAATAAGGAAATTAGAAAAGCTGAGCCAACAAATAGAGAGGAGGAGAAACAGAAACTCGTGTCGTTTTCCAGCTTTTTGGTTTGACTTGACGGCCACGGCAAGAGTTCTTGTCCATGTGCTTCTTTTTTTATCATATCGGTATTGAACCTTTAATGAAGAATTAATAAAAATGTGATGCATCTGCGTTTTGCATAATGTAAAATTATTGTTTTCTGATCGTTGTCGCATATGTCTCTTTGCGATTTGATACATATAACTCTCCTTGTAATGACTCCAATACAAAGTAAACGAGAGAGAAGCAAAGAGGATCAAGTTCAGTAAGCAAGAAGACAATGTTGGCTACCTATGACATCGAGCACTTCTTATTAAGCTTAAAGTTTTGCTTCCTATGATGTTTGTATATTATCTAGTCAATAGAATAAGTTAGGATGTGACTTAGGAATAGGCTATTAGCCAACTTGATCAAATGACAAATATTTTTTAAGTCTACTACACGTCTACAACCAAGGGTCGTGAGTTAAAATGGATGACTCATTTTAAGACTCTAAGACAACATTATTACACGCATAGCGTTGATGATTACAGGCAAGCCAAGCTTAGACTTGTGACCACTCACAGCTACATTCATTTAATCGGTTGCTTTTGTTACAAATACTGTATGTTCAATAAGGCCCAATTATTTGTTTAGATTTTCAAGAATTTTTTTAGCATAAAAAAGGGCCCAATTTTGTTGTTGTTTAGTATGAAAAAGGCCAATTTTTAAGATTTATTCAGGAACTCTGAATTCATTAAGTCTGCCTTGATTGCATATGTTGGTTTAATTTGTTATCATGTGACACTCATTTCTACATGTTTTATAATGTTGTTTTATGTCATTGCTTTGTGGGAACAACAATACGCAGAAGAAATCCAATGAGCTATTCATTTGACAACATAGATGAAATATATGTTGATTTGATCTGCGAGATCTCAATCACTCAATACAAAGCAATTGAATATATATATATATATATATATATAT
>Ga0041059_1003528_pt1 | contig 10629 bp, 4 predicted proteins | sample AraColnosormetaG_FD_56232 | JGI IMG/M metagenome (GOLD analysis project Ga0041059, IMG submission 56232) | Arabidopsis roots microbial communities from North Carolina, USA - Col MF nosort | ecosystem: Host-associated > Plants > Roots > Unclassified | place: USA: North Carolina | collected 2013-09-02 | reverse complement strand
AGAGAGAGAGAGAGAGAGAGAGAGAGATCAGTAACGAGAGAGTCAAAGAGAGGAGATTTCAGTGAAGATGAAGGAGATGCAGGCAATAGAGACGTCGCAGCCGACGACGGTGGCTCCGGCGGTGCATAGCCGACAATTGGGAGCTCAGTTGTCGGGAAGTATGAGTTTCAGCAGCCAAATGTCGAAGGAAGATGAGGAGATGTCTAGAACTGCGTTATCTGCGTTTAGAGCGAAAGAAGAAGAGATCGAGAAGAAGAAGATGGAGATTAGGGAAAGGGTTCAAGCTCAGCTTGGTCGTGTCGAAGAAGAGACTAAGCGTCTTGCTTTGATCCGTGAGGTATGTATCTATATTGGTTATTTCATATATAAAAAAAAGATTGTTTTTTTTTTGGAGAATTGTGCTTCAATTTTGGTTTTTGTTATGGAAATTTTTTGGATTGGGATGTGAAATTGAACATTTGGGGTTTTTATATTGTATAGAATGTGGATTTAATTCATGTTTAAGGGGAAATTGTAGGACCCAACTGTTGGAAATTTCAAGATCTGACAATTGCATTGAACAAATTCTTTTATAATTTTCCTTTGGTTTTTGTGTGGTTTATGCCATTTGGGGAGAAAATTTTGGGGCTTTTGTGTTTGTTTTAGGATTTTAAATGATCAATAGCAAGTAAACCTGGATTTGCTAAAAATAAGCTATTTGGATTAAGTTTTTTGTGAAAAGAACCATTTGCTTCTTCTGGGTGATGTTAAAGTTTATGAATCTGGTCTTAGTCTCTGGTTTTAGTACTTTTTCCCCTCAATTTATGGGCAGAACAGTGAAAGTTTCTACATTTATAGCACTACTTGATAGAGATTAGCTCTGTGGATCAAAGCTCTTTCCTTTCTATGAAAAGAACAATTTGCTTTTCCTGGGTGATGTTATGTTGATGACTAAGAAGCTCAGTGGTTAAACTGCATTTCAGGAACTTGAAGGATTAGCTGATCCCATGAGGAAAGAAGTTGCTATGGTTAGGAAGAAGATTGATTCTGTCAACAAAGAATTAAAGCCATTGGGCCATACAGTTCAGAAAAAGGTAAGGCTAAAACATAATCAAATCCATTGACCTGTGTTTAAAATATGTTTTGTTGAGGATTCAGATGCTAAGCTGGTTTATTTACGCAACTTGCAGGAACGAGAGTACAAAGAAGCTCTTGAAGCATTCAACGAAAAGAACAGGGAGAAGGTGCAGCTAATCACCAGGCTAATGGAGGTTAGTCAACAAATGCTCAAGTCTCTTTTCGTTGAGTTTGAATGATTGAGTTAACTGGTCTAGTTATTGTACTGCTTCTCTCTGATTTTTGGTTGTGTTGTCCTTTATTTTTTCACATTACCCTTGCTTGTGTGGATAAACACATTAAGCTAATTATTGTCTTGTAGCTCTGTTCTGAGAGACATGCATCAAACACCGATAGTTTTAGGCATATTTGTGATCTTGCGGATTCAGTGTTTAGTAGATTTTGATGTTGAGTTCTTGGACCGGTCTGTGTGTTTGCTTAAAGCTATGTGTGAGTCATCTCCATAGTTAGCGGAATCAGTTCCTTCAAACTCTATCTAAGTGTCTTCTTTTTGTATGAGTTACATCGATCGTTCTTGCCATTTTCTAACATAATTTGTCTGTAAACTGAACATATTCATCAAACCAGTCCACTCTGATCTGTGTCGAATATATTCATTTTGTTATGTGTTCTTAACTTGAATTGCGTTCTTGACTTAACGGTTTCCGATTCGAATGATTCGCAGTTGGTGGGAGAAAGCGAAAAGATGAGAATGAAGAAGCTGGAAGAGCTAAGCAAGAACATAGATTCTATACACTGACTTTGAATCCAAGACAGTACAAGAACTTCTTGGGCCAGAGATCATTCTCTGAGTGTTTTAACTCTACGTTTAGGTTTGGTGGTGGTGAATGTAATTTATATTTTATAATCGTCGTGTGTTATATTACTACTACAATTATTATCTTTGTTAGGGGTTCTTGGAGAATTTATAAGTGTAATGTGGTTTTTTTAGGAAGTAACTTCAAAAAATACTCATCAAGACAGGTTTGTAACTAAACGCTTCTTCTTCTTTTCTCTGAACTATCTTTCTCTCTTTATTGTCCTTTCAATTGATTTTTTACTTATCTCTCTTTAAAACTATTGTTCTGACATTTGTAGCATAATGTACAAAATGTTAGGTATTAAGAAAAGTGGAAATTTGTTTATATCATGTGCGCTGGGAAAGCTATAAAGATTAATAGAACATTGTGTAACTTGTGCGATCGATCGGTAGGTTAAGTTAAAAAAGATGGCATCACGAGATCAGATGTGATCTATATGTCGACCTTTTCCGAATTTGGTTTTATTCCAAAATGACCGTTAGAGAAAAATGATTGTTTCATGAGGAAGGAAATTCATAAAAATAATATCCAGAAGGCAAACCTTTATTTGTTTATCATTAAATATGTCCTCAACATTTTGACATGTAACCATTTATCTGATATTAATATCAAATATAAATCATATGATTAATGAGAAAATTATATAAACCATACTATAATTATAAACCAGACGTTTTGTTCATTATTTGATGGAGGGTGCAATAATAAGACATTAATGATCAAATAATCAATGATGATGTGGCTATTGCAATGGGAGACATAGATATCATCGTAAAAGAAACAAAAAAAATTCCTTTATTGTTTTGTGCAGCCTTTATTTTCATTTGATTAGCATCTCCTGATATAATGATTATTCATGTGGCATAAAATTCCAAATCCACTCCAAATATGTATCCCATGTTTTATGGTATTATATATTATTATTATTTGTTTTTTTAATTTTTTTGAGACTTGTAAACAAAATTTGATTATATATTTTAAAATCGCATGCTTAAATTAAAGACTCATGTTGCTTTGATGAGGTATGCAACATCACTCACTCTTTATCATCATCGTCCACCACATTTTTTCTAAGAATAATATAGTAGACTATATAGTATTAATACTACAATTTGTCTTAATAATATTTTTTGTAGTATTAATACTACAAGTTGAAAAATAATTTTTTTTTAATACTACTAGCTGTTTCTATTAAGAAAAACACTTTTGCTTCTCTCTTATGGAATGCGGAATAGACATATGTTAGCTCATGAAATATGTGAAATTTAAAAACGTTGATATAAGACGGAGTTGTACTAAAAAGATGACTTATCAAAAGATAATGTCAAGATGGACTTTATTGAAAGAGACAAATGTCTTACATGATTAAAATGAAAGGTGCATATTTTGGTCTCTACTTATCTTTCGAGATCTTTAGAAGTTACATTTATCTGGTCAAACAATAGGCAACACTACTTACCAATCTTTACCAACTAACCAAAGCCAATCACAAGCGACTCCTGCAAACATCCCTCCACAAATATATAACACCAACAAGTTTCCTAGTGCATTTTGCTCCGGTGCCTAAAACCAGTTTTCATCATTTCTAAACTAATATCGTCTTCACGAAAAAGTTAAAATAAATAAATAAAGGGAGAATTTGAAATACCAATAAATCATATGGGGCTGATGTTATGACACAAACAGTCAAATATCCATTGCTTAATCCCAAAACGGACATCAAGAAAATCATCCAGCCTTGGCTTCCATATATGCCTGTGATGTTGAAAGCTGGAATCAACAAGAGACGTCCCAATGACGTTATCAAGAGACATTTCCTCGACTTCATCTTCAACTTCTTGACCATGGGAACGTATCTCCCAACCAAATCCGACACGTTGAACACTGCTATCAACACTAGTGCATACCTGTTTTAAACCGTTTTTTCTTAGCTATCAATTTTCCAAAAATAGTCATGAGTAAATTAGCATTTTGGTCTTACCAGTCGCCTAAACTGTATTTTCCCGTATCCTCCGATAGAAATCCAGGGAAAATGCTAAACGTCAGTAGATACACTAAGAACAAGGTAACCGCAAGATCTGAGTACAGTAACATCAAGTCTCCTTTGTTTAGCCGATGATCATATCTTAAGGCTTCCTCGTCCTGCATTCAAATATAGGTGTTTTAACCATCATACGTAAGAAAATCCAGTTTAGTTCTACTAAATGTAGGGATGAGACAATCCGGTTTACGATTAAGTTTCTTTTCATTTTTTGGTTTGAAATTTTGAATAACCATATAAACTTAGAAACTGAAACTAAATAAAGTTATTTGANAAAAAAAAAAAGAGAACCAAATATTTTTTTTGATTTTGTTTGGTTTGGTTCGATTTAGTTTCAGTTTAAAAAGACAACTAATTAAAATATAAATAAAATGATGATTTAATTACTATTGTAGTTAAACTAATAAACTTATAAATAAATTCTGGTGTTGGTTTAAACATTTTGGTTCTTTCGATTAAGGTTTTTCATCCACCCATAATTTGACAATGATGTACCTGGGTTATTGGTTGCACTTGGATGCCTCCAGCTGCAAGGTCGGCCCATACAGTTCGCGATCCTTGAATGATAGCCTTTGCGCGATAGTACTTCACGACCGGTATCCTGGGAAATACATATGCATATAACAGAACGCAAACCAACTCGAACGACGCAGACATGGCAAAGAATAAAGCTGCAAATTAAATATTGGCAAAAAAATGTTATAACTAGATGATTTTAAAGGTCAAAATTGAAATAATGAACTTGTATTTTAAAAGAATATAGGTATAAAAACGTACTAGCTCCTTTGCGAAGGCCATCCCTTGAGTTTTTGAATGCTGCTTTTATGACCAGCCTCAGTCCAGAGGTTAATGCTCCTGAAGCAGCTAAGCCAGCTAGAAACGACTAATATTGATGGCCAAAAGATTAACAAAAGTTATAATACTAGCATTTTGAGCCAATAAAATCACATATTAAACAAATAAAATGTTTTCATAAATATATTTGTAAAGTGCAAATGTATAACTCCAAAACAAAAAGAAATTACGTTTACCATAAACAAAATAAATTTTGTCTAAAATACTAAAAATTGATTTTGTGTTTTTTTTCTACAAATTGATTAACAATTGGGACTGTTGTTACCTGAAGAAACTCGGGTGTCATCATAGAAAGATCTCCGATCATTCCACCATAAACATGTGCATCCGCTAGACCAAACGCCGCACTAATGACACATACTCCAATGAAAGAGCCAATCCCTCCTCTCCCCGAAGTAGCTAAATTTAACTGCCTCATAGCAATTTTTTAGATAAACTAGTATCAGCAAGAATATCATAATGTCAAAATTGTAAACCAATAAGCTTATGATTGTAGTGAAAAATCCAAGAAAAAAAATAAAGACATTGAAAGAGTATGTAACTCACCACTAGGACAGCAAGAGAACCAAGGGAAAAAAGACTATATCCAAACAAATTTCGACGTCTGGTATTGAGTCTTGCCTCTTTGTGAACAAGAACACTAAGTGCTCCAATAGAAAATGACTGATAAATTATGGTAAGGATTCTCGATGGATGATACCACTAGGAAGTTAAAAACAAACAATCAAGACGAGGTAAGTGACAAGTTGATTATAGGCAGAAAGGCAACATATGTATTTTCATAAAAGCAAAAACGTTTTGGCCTTACGGGGAACAAATAAGCGTAATAATCCACAATTGTGAGCATACTGTTCCATGCTAAAAGGCATCCAACGCCAAGAAGCCAACAAACAGCAAGAGCATAGTTTTTCCCCTGGAGAATAATTAACCAAAGGTTTTGAGACAATTTCAAGATAGAATTGTATTTCGTAGTGAAAATCAAAAGATGGATATATGTAAACCTTAGGATTGGTCGTCACAGCTAGAATGCTAGTATCCATCTCTCAAGACTGTCGAAAGGGAGCAAACACAAAGCAAAGTTAAAGGTACTAGTGTATTAGAGTGTGCTAGACATAAGCTTGCTTGAAGCTACTAAATGGGAAACCATATAAAGAAAATCTCAAGATATGCATCAAAATTAGGCAAAGAATCCAGAGTAAACCTATCCTAATCGGTTCGGCTACAAAACACGCTTATCGGCTAAAAATGTAATCCTACTTGGTTACTATGAAATGTGTGTATTGGCTAATTAGCTCGGCGCTTCAGCTAAAATGTTATCCATTCAACTTAATTAGGTAAAAAATCCTTATGCTAATCATGATTGGTCCACTACAAAACATGTCCTATATATATGCTAATTAGCTTTGGGCTTCCCTCTGAGTGTTTCCAGGGTGCGCTTGTACCCAATAAGTTTGTACACCTCGATATTAGTTGGGCTTCGGTCCAAATTATCCGAGTTATATATATTAAAGAAATCTTAATTAAGAATTTATTTTTCTTTATAACAAGAAACTTAGAGAATCTTCTACTTTTAGAAGCTACAACCTAAACTGCAAAAACAAATACACATATTTTCATCCTAAAGGCGCGTCAAACAAAATGACGATGTTGGTTGCCTAATTAGAGAGAATTAAAAATCACAAAACGCGCGTTGTGGTTCTTGAACGTCAAATATGAAACAATGTTTGTTTTGTGAATGCTTACGCAGCATCTTGAGTCTTGACCAAGCATTTCCGTTCATCGAGCGTCTTGTTTGTATGGTCTCTAAATTTTGGAGTCTTGAGCTTTTGGATTCTCCTCGTCTTCTTTGTCATGTACTCCTTCCCTCTATCACACCGCTACTTCTAAACGTAACATTATTATAATTATGTGTAGTAGGATGTGATTTGCGAATCAAAACAGACATATACAGAAAGAGAAACAAGTAAACTTATTATTTTCTTAATATGGTAACCTTCACGTTTAAAGATGATCAAATAGACGCGGTGAAAGTGTTTTGGTCACTATGGATAATCAAGTACGTCATCAAACTTTTGATGTCCATAACATTTTCCATATACATTAATTACCAGTCTTATAAACTATAAGGTAAATGTGGAAGTAGTATTGGCGTAAATTGTAAGAAAAATAAATAAACAAATTGCCAAATTTTGAGATTAAAAAAAACATATATTACAACTATTTTTTTTAAAAATCACTTTATAGTCAAATGTAAACATTGATAACATTTTGTCATATATTGTATGGTGCGTTTTACTACTGCATCATTAAAACCAGTTTGCAAATATATGTTCTGAGGTAATCTCAAACTCAACTAAGAAAACATAGTCAAAGTAAATATTCATCAGTACAGCCCTTTTTTGTTTTTTACTGTGAATATATATAGTTCAAGAAAATATGTTATCTACACATACCCCAGAAGATTTAAGAGTTTATATAATACAGTCATGCATGGGACCATCGTCACTGTAGCTTAAATTCAACTTTCCTTTTACATTGACGACACGATCCGCCTCTATCGCTCTCTCACTCGATCCCTCTATTCAACCTTTTCTATTGTTTTGGTTTTGTTAATTAAATTATTTAGTATTTATTTCTATTTTTCTAGTAGTATAAAGTATAAACCTTCTATCGTTGGAAATCAAAAACGCTCGAACATTTGCTTTGGTTTTTCAATATTTTGGCCTCACACTCTCTGACTTGAACTCTTCTCTTCTACCGAATCAAACCAAATGGAGGATCATCAAAACCATCCACAGTACGGTATAGAACAACCATCTTCTCAATTCTCCTCTGATCTCTTCGGCTTCAACCTCGTTTCAGCGCCGGACCAGCACCATCGTCTTCATTTCACCGACCATGAGATAAGTTTATTGCCACGTGGAATACAAGGGCTTACGGTGGCTGGAAACAACAGTAACACTATTACAACGATCCAGAGTGGTGGCTGTGTTGGTGGGTTTAGTGGCTTTACGGACGGCGGAGGAACAGGGAGGTGGCCGAGGCAAGAGACGTTGATGTTGTTGGAGGTCAGATCTCGTCTTGATCACAAGTTCAAAGAAGCTAATCAAAAGGGTCCTCTCTGGGATGAAGTTTCTAGGTCTCATTTTTTAACCCTAATTTTTTCCAGCTTTATTTTCCCAAAATCCCCTTTCCTTGTCTTTTTTGCCCTTATTCCGGAGAGGAAAAGTTAAGATAAAAATCAGAACTTGGAAGAGAAAAAAGACAATCGATTATGGGTTTTATTTTTGATTTGGAATCATAATTGTTTTGTTATAGATTAGACCTTTCACGTTAAAATATTTTTTTTTTTTATTAATAAGGAGAATATGACATCATCAACCCCTTGGTTTTCTTAAATTCAAGTTAGTTAAAAACAAAATTACTTTAAAGTATAGGCAGATCTGTGGTACTAGTTTTGTTTTGGTCGAGAGAGTGAATGACCAGACATTAGGAGTTTCTGTTAAGATTTCTTCATGTGTTTTTAAAGAACAAAAAGAGTATATATAACCATCAAATAAGAAACATCTATTCTTTGACTTAGTTTGACTTTTTGTCGTTGATAATCTCTGCTTTATTCATAAATTCAATATTGTGGTGCATTATTATGCAAATTATGAATTAATGATGAAATCATGAAAGTGATGCATTTTTCATTCCTTTGTTGGTATATACCTCATATGTTTAGGATTATGTCGGAGGAACATGGATACACTAGGAGTGGCAAGAAGTGTAGAGAGAAGTTCGAGAATCTCTACAAGTACTATAAAAAAACAAAAGAAGGCAAATCCGGTCGGCGACAAGATGGTAAAAACTATAGATTTTTCCGGCAGCTTGAAGCGATATACGGCGAATCCAAAGACTCGGTTTCTTGCTATAACAACACGCAGTTCATAATGACCAATGCTCTTCATAGTAATTTCCGCGCTTCTAACATTCATAACATCGTCCCTCATCATCAGAATCCCTTGATGACCAATACCAATACTCAAAGTCAAAGCCTTAGCATTTCTAACAATTTCAACTCCTCCTCCGATTTGGATCTAACTTCTTCCTCTGAAGGAAACGAAACTACTAAAAGAGAGGGGATGCATTGGAAGGAAAAGATCAAGGAATTCATTGGTGTTCATATGGAGAGGTTGATAGAGAAGCAAGATTTTTGGCTTGAGAAGTTGATGAAGATTGTGGAAGACAAAGAACATCAAAGGATGCTGAGAGAAGAGGAATGGAGAAGGATTGAAGCGGAAAGGATCGATAAGGAACGTTCGTTTTGGACAAAAGAGAGGGAGAGGATTGAAGCTCGGGATGTTGCGGTGATTAATGCCTTGCAGTACTTGACGGGAAGGGCATTGATAAGGCCGGATTCTTCGTCTCCTACAGAGAGGATTAATGGGAATGGAAGCGATAAAATGATGGCTGATAATGAATTTGCTGATGAAGGAAATAAGGGCAAGATGGATAAAAAACAAATGAATAAGAAAAGGAAGGAGAAATGGTCAAGCCACGGAGGGAATCATCCAAGAACCAAAGAGAATATGATGATATACAACAATCAAGAAACTAAGATTAATGATTTTTGTCGAGATGATGACCAATGCCATCATGAAGGTTACTCACCTTCAAACTCCAAGAACGCAGGAACTCCGAGCTGCAGCAATGCCATGGCAGCTAGTACAAAGTGCTTTCCATTGCTTGAAGGAGAAGGAGATCAGAACTTGTGGGAGGGTTATGGTTTGAAGCAAAGGAAAGAAAATAATCATCAGTAAGCTACATTTTTCATTCTCAAAATGAAGAATAAGAGAACTTAGAAACGATGTCGTGCGTGGTTAACGATTAGGAGGAATTATTAACAATTGAGAATAAGATTAATATATATGTTTAATTGGTTTGTAAACTAGAATTTGTATTGTTTAATTAGACCTTCTTTAATTATATCTTACCTTACGTACTCCTGCCGCATATGTAGTTTATGCGTGTGTGAACGTAGAAAAGGACTCACGTGTTGTCGTTTTGTTAAATTATCCTTAAAAACTGCTGCAACTCTTCCGGTACATCATATTTTTTCATATAAAGTTAGATGTATTTTAATTAGCTTTCGAAATCCCTTTTATTTAAGATTCGAGAGACAATTAACATATACGAAAATACTCACATACAAGAAACCCATGTGAAGAAGGGTAAATATGTTATTTGGGATATTCCCAAAGCTTGCTCCGTCCATATTGTTCCTTTTTGAAGAAGAGTAAATTTTGAGACCAGAGGAGAGAAAGAGAGTAACTATTTGCCTTTAATTCCTAGTTCTTAGAGAGACGAGTCAATACACTTCCCATTCCCATGCATTATCTATCTATTATACTGCTACATTCTGATTTTGTCGTCACAAATTTATTTCACTTGCATGGGCCAGTCCAGTATTACTAGCTAACACCACACACATAATTTGAAAACTTTCAAGTTATCACGTTTATGCTAAATTAACATGAATATTGGATCTGTAGAAATTATGAGCTGAAAGCTCTACATTTGTGGATATACGAAACAAAATTTGATATAGAAAATTCAAACCGATTAAGGAGAGATGCATCTATCTATATATGATGATCTGAATTTTTAATACACAAAATATTTTGAGAGCGACCATTTATTTATTTCTTCTGCTACACTTTACGTACATACTATGAAAGTATCAACCGCTAGTCCTGATAAGAAAGTTAATACATGTTAATTTCCAAGAAAAAAATGAAGATACCAATTTTTTTTTTTTTTTTTTTTTTTTTT
>Ga0041059_1003527_pt1 | contig 10631 bp, 9 predicted proteins | sample AraColnosormetaG_FD_56232 | JGI IMG/M metagenome (GOLD analysis project Ga0041059, IMG submission 56232) | Arabidopsis roots microbial communities from North Carolina, USA - Col MF nosort | ecosystem: Host-associated > Plants > Roots > Unclassified | place: USA: North Carolina | collected 2013-09-02 | reverse complement strand
TAAAAAAAAAAAAAACTGTTTGGAATTGCATATACTCGTGAAAACTTAAAAAACAGATTTTTTTTTTTGTTTTTGTTTTGTTGCTTTTTTTTTTCCAATGAAACTCGTTGTAAATATATGTGTGTGATTTTATGAATTACTAATATGATTAATATTTATCCGCCTAATAAAACACATTCCATTATTTCGTTGATTAACTAAACAATTTTTTTTTTTAAAGTTCGAAAGCTTATAAACCTTTATTTCTTTCTTTTTTTTTTGTTAGTGAAATTATCAGATTAGAGTTAAAGAACGGAAGAACAAAAGAACAATTAGAAATGAGTACTCAAGAAGAAATGGAGGAGAGGCTATTACGTGAAGGATCAGATGCTGAGGGTCAGAGCAATAATAGGGAGAGTATCTATTTGAGAACGAAGGTCTGGAGTGAAGTAAATAAAATGTGGAGAATAGCATTACCTTCTTCTTTGTTCCGAATGACTTCGTTTGGGAGCATCATTGTGGCTCAAGCCTTCATTGGTCACTCCTCTGAGTTGGGTCTAGCCGCTTACGCACTCCTCCAAAGCACATTCATCCGCTTCCTCTACGGTTTAATGGTATAAAAAGCTATAAATGCAACGTTAATTAAGTCCGTTACTTAAAGAGGAATTAGTATTTTAGTACTCTTTGTGGTGTTAATATGTAGGGCGGTATGTCAAGTGCAACGGAGACATTATGCGGGCAAGCATACGGTGCGGAACAATATCACACAATGGGGATATATCTACAACGTTCATGGATCGTGGACATGGCCGTGACCACTTTGTTTCTACCGTTTATTGTACTTGCGGGTCCCATTCTCCGTCTATTAGGCCAAAACGTGGAGATCACAAAGACCGTTGATGAGATATATCCTTGGATGATTCCGTATGTATATAGCTTAATTTTCACTATGACTATACAAATGTACCTCCAAGCACAGATGAGGAACGCTATTGTAGGCGTTCTTTCGACATTGTCCTTGGCTCTTGACCTCGTGGTCACATGGTGGTGCGTGAGTGTTATGGGTATGGGCATTGGTGGTGCTCTCCTCGGACTTAATGTGGGCTCTTGGGCAATGGTATTAGCCGAGTTTGTGTACATTTTTGGTGGATGGTGTCCTTTTACTTGGACCGGATTTAGTATTGCTGCTTTTGTTGACCTAATTCCTATGCTCAAGCTTTCCATTTCTTCAGGCTTCATGATCTGGTAATTAATTACCTATTCTTTTTTTGTTTTTTTTTCTTCTTAACAACTTCAATATTATAATTCCAAGGCTTGAAGTGAGATTTCTATTGAAGGAGTAATATTATTATTTTTTAGCATAAAGTTATGTTATGTTAAATGTTCTACTTTTGTTCTCTAATAATCCTCTTCTTTACAATTTTCGTTCAGCTTAGAGTATTGGTACATGAGCATCCTTGTCTTAATGGCGGGGTATACAAAAGATGCGAAAATCGCAATCTCTGCTTTCTCAATATGGTAAAAGTCAAAACCTTCATAGCTAACTAAATTTCAGTTCAAAAGGCTATATTAAAAATAAAGAAATTCAATCATCTTGAAAATTGGCAGCCAATACATATATACATGGGAACTCAACATATGCCTTGGCTTCTTGGGTGCGGCATGGTAATGCTCTTCATATTTTATAACCAAAGTTTGAATCTTGAAAAATATTCATACATGGATTTAAGTAAAAAAAACTAATGTTTATTCTATGCAAATGTAATTGTAGCGTCCGGGTGGCTAACGAGTTGGGGAAAGGAGATGCACATGCAGTGAGATTTTCAATAAAAGTGATACTCACAATATCAACATTGATGGGAGTGATATTCTCAGCTCTATGCTTAGCTTTTTGTGGTCGAATTTCCTATTTGTTTTCGAATAGCGACGAGGTTTCGGATGCAGTGAATGATTTATCGGTGATCCTTGCTGTTTCAATCTTACTCAACAGCATACAACCTATACTCTCAGGTCACACATCTCTATACCCTCTTCTTATCTATGTGAATGTTCATCTGTTGGTATTTACTTTGCGGTATTTTGATTTGTTTGGTTTATGATACATCCTCTCTCTACTTTAGTAGGAATCTTATTTTGGTTTAGCAATAACTGAATCAAAGTTTAACAACTTTAAATGGTTATAATAAAACAGGTGTAGCAGTTGGGGCAGGGATGCAGAGTATAGTGGCAGTTGTGAACTTAGCCTCTTATTATGCAATTGGTATTCCTTTGGGTCTCATCCTTACTTATGTTTTCCATCTTGGTGTTAAGGTACTACTAGTTCCTTTTGTTTTTTTATTTTTCATTTTCTTACATATAACTAATTTTTTCTTTTTTTTTAAAACATGATAATAAATGACATCTATTGTCTAAAATTTGCAGGGACTATGGTCTGGAATGTTGGCTGGAATTGCGATCCAAACAATAATATTATGTTATATAATTTACAAAACTGACTGGGAATTAGAGGTAGCAAATTGAAATTTCTTGTTTATTCCTTGAAATAATGAATTTGTTGCTAAACAGTATATAACGTAAAATATTTAATGTAGGTTAAAAGGACATGTGAACGTATGAAAGTGTGGAGCCTGAAGCCATCTAATGAAGAGTCGAATCCCATAATAAGAGAAGAAAGTAGGAGCAAGTGAGAACTGTTTCGATATTATACGTCGTTAATCTCTCGTAGTCTCGTAGCTATATGGTTTCTAACTAAACTTTGATTTTCAACAATAATTATTATATGTACCGCAAGGAGGTTTCGGATCATTGTTGACCATGGAATAAATTTCTCCATTTGGGAGATTCGATTTGAACTGAATTACTTTTATCTTTATTTTATTTTTACTTATTTCATCATAAATTGAACTTAACACATATATCGATTTTTGAGATTAATCTTTTATCCTTGAATTTATTGGATTGCAATTATTTTAAATGATTATGTTAAATATTTTTTCTTCCTTTTTCGTATTTTAGTTTATTCTCGGTTAAATAACTCTGGAAAATTGAATCTCTTTGATAGTAATATAATTCTGAAAATAACTCGGGTAAAATTTATCGTATATCTCTGACGTTAAAATGACTGGCTACTTATCGTAAAGGACTAGTATACATCATTTTCACAAGCCACATACCTTCCACAAACTTATCTTCACCATCCACTTCCTATACATTCATCTACACCATCCACATCCTTTACATTCACTAGCATCCACATCCTACACATTCATCATCTACACCATCCACTTCCTACACATTCATCTACACCATCCACATCCTTTACATTCACATATACCATCCACATCCTACACATTCATCATCGACACCATCCACATCCATCTACACCATCCACATCCTACACATCCATCCACAACTTGCACATTTATCTCATCTATACAATGATACGTTTACACACACTACACATACATCCTCTCATCACACATCTTACAAGCATTTGTAAATATCCCTATACTCAAATCATTATTACCCGTCTAGCACCTTCAAATTTTGATTTCTCTATTCCGTAACATTCTCCCTTCGTGAACTCCATCATCATTACTCAGTCTCTAGCCAGCACCTTTAAAGTTATATGAATGTGACGGATCGGATCAGTCTCCATTTTCATTTTGTGTTCCCCATAAACCTCTGCAAAATGACAAAATCAGATTAATGATCCATTTCAATCCATTTCTGAAATTTTGGTTCAAGTTAAACATGTAAGTATCATACAAATTCACAAAATCAAAAACAATTTTCCCGAAACTAAATACATTTCAGGCATGCATCGCCCATTCTGAATTTTATTTTAATAAAGAAAATACTAAGATAAGAGAGTATGATCAAAATGATTAAATGAATATTCAACGCGACAAAATCAATTATTGTTGACTATCCTTTTTCAAGAGAAAATTCTAATGTAATCTACCAAATCAACGAACGGTGAGAAATTCATTAAAACATTATAAAAAAAACAGAACCTCAGTTTTTAGAATTGATTTTGTTAACTTCTTTACCATCCCCATAACACATGCAAATCATTGAAAACAACAACAATTGTAATCCCCATCTTATCAGTATTTTGTGACCTATCAGATACATATCTCAAATGTTTTTTTTCTTAAACTTCATAAAAAAATATGCAAGGTGTCGGAAGCATTGAAGTTTAAGCAAAAGTAAACAAAAAGGATCAGAGCAAAAGCGTTACCTCATAGGCTTGTAGGGTGATGTCTTTCAGTAGCTTGTGGAATGAAAACAGGGGAGAGAAGAAACTTGAGTAGTCGAACATATCATAAGAGTAAAAACAGAGAGTATTTGGACTTTCGAACAAAAGAGTTTTAGAGTAAGTAAGAAGATTTTTCTTATGTCTGAACGATGGAAGACGAAGGTGTAGTATATATAGAGATTACTTCTAACGGTCGAATAAGTTACCGTTCGGGTAAAATATTATATTTTTAAAAGTTATCGTTTGCTAATTTTGGGAAATTTGGTATTAAATAAATTTAAATTTACAACGGTTAGAAAAGTTACCGTTTGCTAATTATGGGGAGTTTCTAATTAAATAATTCACAACGGTTAGAAAAGTTACTGTTCGGTTCAATTTACCTTTTCTCTAACGTTCCGACTGATGTTATTGGTGCCATAGACATGTAGACTACACACGTGGAAAACCTCTTTAATAAATTCTTTCATATTTGATTTTTGATTTTTTGGTTCGAATTTAATATGATTTTCTATGTCGATATTAAATCTTCTGATGAAATTATACTTGCCGAGCAATTTCAGCAAAAACTGATTATTTGTTACACTGAATTTCTCAGATAATTATTATCTAAATACAGATAGAAATTGTAGGAAATTTAACAATTTATTTGTACAAAAGATTGAAAGCAGGCAAGTCTGTGATGCTTGAAACATCATCCAGTGCCAGCTCACGTTCCAATTGTGCTCTCGTCGATTTCAGGACGTCCTGCCCAAAATCAAAAACCGGTTAACGCATAACCACCGAGAAAACAGATTAATAACCGAATCAGAAATTCCAAATTGTAACAAGGCTTGGTTCAAAGACATTTACATTGAATTCCATGTAAGAAGCTCGTCTAGCAAGCCATTGTGCATCCATCATTTGGAAAGCTATACAGTAGAGATTATCGAATGCCATTTCGTCTTCTTCCAGAAATCCCAAGAATCTTATCCCGGCTATTGTTGATGGTTTACCTGAATTGAAACACAAACACATTTGACGGTATGAAACAATCGATCGGTTTCACGGGCAAAGAAGGGAAAAGGAAATGAAGCTTGATCAGTTTTTAGCTGGTTTCTTGAGCATTTTTTACCTGATTGAAGATCTAACATTTGTGCCAGCATGAATGAGATATTGATGCCAGCCACCGCGAAAGGATATTCCCATTCCGCTCTAGTTCCATCTTGTTTATGTAACAATCTCTGGAATGATTCCTGTCATAATGATATCACAAATCTTGTTAGGATCATAGCGACTCAGAGATAAAATCCCTATACTTAGAATTGTAAAAAGTTATTAGTTCTCTTAAATCAAAAATGTAGATGAGAATTAGAGATGCATCACAGACCGGATAGGTCTTCGCAAAGAAGATTAGATTCTCCAGTGATATATACCCTCCACCTCTACAAAAACCAGTTAATGAAACCAAACATCAGTAAAATGACTAGATATAAGAAGATTTGCATGACCAGAGCTAAAATTGTGTACCGAAAATCTGTTGAAGGGTCTGTTCCTTGCCAACCCATTTCCTTCCAGAGTTCAGATTTAAGAGGTGGTAGTTCTCTCTGTGGATAAGCTAGCCTCCATAGTTGTCTAAGAGCATCCTGTGAATCATGAGATTACATAAATTTCGACAAAACATTGCATGTGCATAATTAATATAGAGAATCAAGCAAACAGAGAGTCCATGAGAACACTTACTTGATGCTCCATTCGAGATCCATCAAATGGGATTTCTATTCTTCGCTTAATATTTCTCAGCCTTTCTTCCTAATAAGAGGCAAGAAAATACAGAATGGAGATCAAATTGACAGTGACAGTCAAATTGACCATGGATAACTGGAAACAAAACAAACCGGTAAAATTTTAAAAAGCAACAAAAACAAGCAATTGAGACCATAAGAGAAAGTCATCATTTTACTAAGTAAGCTTCCTAATAAACCACATACACAAGTAAGAGACTTAGAGGCACCAAGCAGAAACACACTCTGATAAATTTTCTAATTCTATACATCTCTTTGTTTTCCAGAGTTACCATTATTCTTCCAAACACAAGCCAATAAAAAGTATTTGTAGTCTACAAATGAGACAGTGCAAATACAGTTACACAAGTATTCTTACAGTTACAAAAGTATTCTTACACAAACTACTAAAGCTATCTCAACAATGCTAAGACCAAGAACCTAATGTGAAAATGTAAACTTAAAAAAGAATATGGTATAGGCTGATGAATTATAGTCCTCTTAAACGTATCTTTTGGTATCTAATGTTCAAAAGATAAGGTAGACCGTTTAGATTACCTGCAACATACTAAGAGGTGGTGGCAGAAGCCTCCCACCAGTACCTATTTGACCAAATGTAGGCAGAGAAAGAAACCTCCCAACAAGTGAGCCAGATCCAAAGACTATTTTGGCTGCAAACCAAGAAACAAGTTGTAATGAGATAATCCCCCTTTTAAAAAATCAAGGAGTGATAGTAACAAGACAATAAAAGCCCAACCTATCCACTGAGCCCACTGTGCAATCAACTGAGAAAAGATTAACGTCCAGTGAACTTGCTGTCTCTTCCGTTCTTCTTCCCAAATATCCTCCAGAGTACGCTCCTAAGAGTAACACCACAGGTAATAATACATAAAAGGGTTCTTCTCATCTCTAATTAAAAACACACACACTGAACTACTAACCTCAATGTACTCATTTCTACTATTATCAGTACTACTACTTCCTAACAAGGGTTCACTTAAAGTTTCAGAGTCTGTTGCATCATAGCGTTCATACTTCCTCCCATCTACATCACCGTGATGAAGCCGCCTTCTCAGAGTCGCAGATGCCATCTTGTATATCAACAGATACAAGCGAATAAGCCCCTGCATTATACCAGAAATAAGATCAAACAAACAAAAACATGAAAATTGGAGACAGTGTCTTGATAATGGAGCTATGCGATTATAATTTAAAGCTTTTCATTTGTCCAGTCTTCCAATTTTTGCACACTAGACACTAATTCTTCAACACTAGATCATAGAACAGACCCATGCAAACAGAAATCAATAAGAGAAAACGAACCCTAGAACTAGAAGCTTCAACGGGAATCAGAACAAGATAGAATTTTTCAACCTAGCAAATTACAAAGCGATGCATCTGCGCTAAGTCACCAACCATTGAATCGTTTTAAAAAAATTCAGAAGATCAAACAGAGCTCCACCACAAACCCTAATTGGGCGATAACGAAAAGACTCAACACAAAACAGGATCGCTTAAAATCCCCAAATCTCAGATTCGACTTTTTGTAATCCCTAATCAGAAAACTTGACAAGAAAAACATCACCAAATCCAAAAACTTTGGAATCTAAGATACATTATAAGGAAAGTTACGAATTGGGTTTGATCGATTCTCTTACAGGGAACGTGATCTGAGTGAAAAGATGAGAGCTTCCTTCGAGAGAAAGGTAAGAATAAGCTCACGAAATCTGAAATCCAAAGGAAACTGTCGCCGCCAAATTTCCCAGAAATTTTATTTATTTCGATTAATCTCTCTTATACGTTACTATTTATTTTATTTCTCTTTTGTTGGTCAACGACCCGGTTTGTCATCCGGTTTACGATGTTTGGTTTAGGCATCTGAAATCTACCGAAATGGGCCGGTAATTAGCTCATACCCAACACGACCAGACCAGACCGACCCGACCCGACGGCTCCAGATTCATCCATGTTTCATCTTCCTCATCAGATCTAATTCAATCTGCGAATTTCTCTTAAACCCTAACCCTCTCGCTGCCGTCCGGTGGTTTTTCCGACGACGAACTATGACGATTCACGCTGCAGTAATCCAGAAGCTTCTGAACACCGGAGCACATCTCGGCCGTCGTGCCGCCGAGCACCATTTCAAGCAATACGCTTACGGGACGCGTAACGGAATGACAATTATCGACTCCGACAAAACCCTAATTTGCCTCCGTAGCGCCGCTCATTTCGTCGCTAACCTCGCCCACATGAGAGGTAACATCTTCTTCGTCAACACGAATCCTCTCTTCGACGAAATCATTGAGCTCACTTCTCGTCGGATCCAAGGAGATTCGTATAATCACAACCGTGCGATGAATCTGTGGAAGATGGGAGGGTTTTTGACTAACAGCTACAGTCCTAAGAAGTTTCGATCTAGGCATAAAAAGCTTTGCTTTGGTCCAACTACTATGCCTGATTGTGTCGTTGTGTTTGATTCTGAGAGGAAGAGCTCTGTGATACTTGAGGCATCGAAGCTTCAGATTCCGGTTGTTGCAATTGTGGACCCGAATGTGCCATTGGAGTTCTTTGAGAAGATTACGTATCCTGTGCCAGCTCGTGATTCGGTCAAGTTTGTGTATTTGTTCTGTAATGTGATCACCAAGTGCTTTGTGGCAGAACAGATGAAGTTGGGGATCAAAGAAGGGAGCAATGAAGATTTGATGAAGGATTTAGCTGCTTGATTTTGATATTTGCAACAAAAGTATGAAACTTTACAGTTGTTTTTCTGAGTCTGGAATAATTGTTCTTCAGAATTGTGGTTACTTCAACTTTGAAATTCTGGGAGTTTTTTACACATGGATGATTTTGTTTCTCTGATGGATATTTCTGTATAAGATTGTTGAGTTCTAGTGTTCTACATCTTGATAACTGCCTTGTCTTTTCCTTGCACAACTCATTTTTTGGAAATGCTTTAGACATTGTATATGGTAATCGTTACTTCACAAGTTTTGGAATGAGCTATTTACAAGTAACTGTCTGGGATAACTTTGAATGTCTCTTAAGACAATTCTATGGTCTTTACTTGAATTTTAGTCGAGTTTCTGTCATGTTCCTGATTTTTTGGGGCATCTCTGGTCATACCTCTTGAAGTTGTACTTATCCTCGGTAGAGTTTGTTGCTAATCTTAGTGGTTTGATCGGCTTGGTTTCCACTGCACGTGCTACAGAGATTGTTAGTAAGAAGTAAGATCAAGCCATGTTAGTCTCCATCTATCATCCTCCGGGACTAAGAAAATTTGCATGTAAAGCTCTTGGAACTAACTTAGACTTTTCAAGATGGTCAAGTTTGATTCTCTCTTCTGGTCTTCTCACTTGTGGAATAGTTGCGATGTCGTTGTGCTTCAGAGATTTTCTCGATGGAACAAACCGACGTTGTTTAAGCTCTCTTAACTCAGTTACCATCCTCTCCAAGAATTATCATTGTTAGCTTTTGGTTTTCTCCTTATTATTGTCACTATAGCTTGTCAACAATACCTTATTAGTTATTACCTTACCTCGACAGAATCAAAGCATCTTCCTCAGTCATATCATAACCCTTTCTTTATCTCTGAGCAATTTTATCATTACAAATATCTTCGTAATGTATTAATCAATAGAAAGAGAAGCAGCCATGAATTTTGTCGAAGCTATTACAAAGGATATGAAAATGATTCCATGGCTGGACTGTTGAGAAAGTTGGAAACTTTCGCATCTTAATCCTTGAAAGTTGAAAGCTTTAGTGTCAAAAGACAAGTTTCATATCTCAAACGTCGTCACGTGGCAGAGTCAAAGGTCAAACCTTTTTCTCCCAAAAACTTTCCTAAATTCTCCAAAATCACACTCTCAGCGAAGGAGAAGAAAAAACTAGATTGGCGAGAAAATGTCTTCCGTTGCAGCTATGGTTTTCAGAGGAGCTAGATCGCTTCTAGCTCCTGCTTCTCGAGCCACCTCTTCTTTGGTTTCAGCTGGATCCACTAAGAAACCCGCGGCGAAACCAAAGGCCAAGGCTAAGCCTAAGCCAAAGGCGAAATCAGACTCTCCGGCAAAGAAGACACCGAGGTCTACCGGAATCTTTAAGGTGACTCCTGTGTCTCCAGTTCTCGCTCAGTTCCTTGGTACCGGTGAAACATCACGTACCGACGCCATCAAGGGGATTTGGACCTACATCAAGTCCCACGATCTTCAGGTTCATAGTCTCTTTGCATTTTGTTGTAAATTTTGAGTATAGCATCATAATCTCTAAATTGGTAGGTAGATTCTCTAGTTTCTGATGATATAGGTCTTGCATGTAGACGACATTTGCCGGAAAAATTAGGTGGTACTTTGCTATATTTTTCATGGTCTCTTGAATCACATTAACTTGCTTGATGATGAACATAGTTGAAAAGATTGTTAGTTTTGCTTTTCAGATTTGTGATATACAATTTCACTCTTCTTCAATTTTCTAATCCAAAAGATGTTAGCTTTGTCTCTGGTTGTGGCTTCTTGTTCTGGTTATAATACTTTTACTTAGTCTCTTCTCTGAAAAATGAAGTTGCTTTGTTTAGAGTCTTCACATTATCAACTTTGTCGACGAGATTTGCTGGATTTTTTTTTTTTTTTTTTTTTTTT
>Ga0041059_1003526_pt1 | contig 10632 bp, 4 predicted proteins | sample AraColnosormetaG_FD_56232 | JGI IMG/M metagenome (GOLD analysis project Ga0041059, IMG submission 56232) | Arabidopsis roots microbial communities from North Carolina, USA - Col MF nosort | ecosystem: Host-associated > Plants > Roots > Unclassified | place: USA: North Carolina | collected 2013-09-02 | reverse complement strand
TTTTTTATATATATATATATATATATATATATATATATATATTGATTTTTATTAACTATTAATGTAACATCTCACTTTTACTTATTTAGCCTTGTTTCAATCATCATGTCTTCAAATCAACCGTCCAGAAGATAAAATGTTGTTTTCAAAGTTATTTATCGCAAACAAAACAAAAACCTTAAAAGGTTGAGTGAATCCAAAATCCCCTTTCTCAGATCCAAAATTCGAATATAAACGCTAGGGTTTGAAATAATGACATGACTCGTTTAGATTCACGAAATCACCGATTATTCAGGATCTCCACACAAGAATTTGAGTTTATTTTTTTGCTTTAGTACATATTTCGTGGGGCTTAAACGATCCAAACAAGAGCAACCCTAATTAGCTGGATATGTTTCACTGTCTTTTCGTCGAAGCATTAATCATAACATAAGCTGTTCCAAAGGCAACGTAGGGACCGGGCCAATACATTCGGACAGCAACATCGAACCGACTTTGAAGTATTGTCGAGACATAATTAAGATTTTGAAAAAATAGGAAACTTGTGGACAGCGTATAAGTGATCGTGGCACGAAATATAACCGATCATGATCCTGTGTTAGTTATCCTCTCAGTCAATTAATTCGATCTTGATATATATCTTTCTGCGTTTTAGTTTCTTGATGAATGTGCATTGATTACTATTTATGTATTTATGAGAGAGACACTATGTTTCTGACCGGTTCGGTTCTGAAATCAAATAAAGAATGGTGCCATAAATTAGTAAAAGTCGTTTATTGTTAAGTATGTTTTAGGATTATGGGAATCTTGTTAATATCTCTTTACACAGACGATATAAATGATGTTGTGTTGTTTGAAAAGAAGAGAATTTTTAAAGAAAATAAAAAAACCAACGGTTCCTTCTTTTAGATTTAACATTGTTACATTAAGAGTTTAAGAATACTATATATAAAAATCAAGGAAAACGGTCAACTTAATTGGTTTATCGAATTTATACGCAAACCTTTGAGTCTTGTGTATAAATACATAAAGTTAACTAAAATTTGAAATAGATACGAATAATTCAAATTTGGTTAAAACCATAAAATCGGTAAACAGTATTACTGTTCTATTAATAGATGTTTTTTAGAATGATGTGTTTGCAGTTTATAATACCATGTAACGACGTTGTTTCATTTACTTAAAGAAAAATCAGACACAAAGTATTTCTAGTCCGCGATTCGAACAATCGAACCCATGAACTTACATATAATTAAATAGTGAAACAAATAAGTTCACGGGGAGAATCGACCACTTTTCCTCAAAATCAATAAATAGATCTAAAATTTGTGGTCTAGTGGTAAGAGAGAATTAGAGAAATGTTGAAAGGAATTAACCCAAGTTCAATCCACCCTAGAAACAAAAATTATATATGGGTGAGAAGTCTAGGTTTGGGCCAAAGATAGGAGGGTGGCTTTTCGGAGAGAATTCTATTCTGAAATATTTTAGTGCTTTTCTATCGAAATTGACCGGATTAACCGATATGGTTTACCCGAATTTTTTTAAATTTAATTTAAATTTAAATTTTTGTAGTATGAAAACGAGGAGCGTGGAAAGTGAGAAGATGGAGCAAGGAAACGAAGGAGAGTGGGGACTTGGAAGTGGTTGGGCAAACAAGAAACATGTAAGTGGTCTGATTCATTTATGATGTTGAAAACGCACACGCTTGCATCTCCTTCCTGTAATGTTTTCTCTCTTCTTTGTTTTGTGGCTCATATTATTGTAAATTTTGTTGGAATTGTTTTCATCTTGTTTCACTCAATTCTTTTTAAAATAACAAGAAGATTTCAGGCCAAAACCCTAACTAATCTCAAGAACATGCAGAATTAAGTTGGGTTTTCTTGGCAATTAAAGTGTCTACAATAGTACGTAGAGTGGTAAGAAAATTGCAGCCAATATTGAAGATTTAATATATTTGGTCTAGATCAAACTATGATTAATATACATTTTTGAAGATTTTCGACAACTTCCGAAAGGTGAACAAGCTCCTTGGCAAAAATGTTGAGCAAACCCACAACGAATAAAGCATTAGAACCAAAATCCAAGTGGCCTATACGTCGAGTTGGAAAAAGTTTGCAAGTGATTATAAAACCTCCAATGACACCTTCGCTCAGAGAATCAAGATCATACACCAAAGGGTTAGGAATTGGTTCTCAGAGTTTCCAAGTAATTGCAAAGTTTGAGATAGAACATTTTTGTTGAATGAATCATGAAATTTACGTGAAATATTATCCAAATAACATAAATGCGTTGATTTTAAAATAGGTGTGTGCTGTACATGCGATATGTATCAACTACACGCTCGTGTGACTCCCGACAAAGCTTGGAATGTAGCAATGTATATGGCCCGAACATCTAATATACGTGACGAGTGAGGCCAAAAGCCAACGCAGAGGAGAGAAATCAAAATAAGACCAATTCATGTAACCCATACCGTACCTTAAACACATGCACGTGTGATACTTTTGACCTTTTTTCCCCCAAAAAAAACTTGATCAAATTTTTATTTTAATTTTAAGAAAATGCATGTATCCTCACAATAATAAAGTCTTGCGAAAAGCTCATCAATTTTTGTTTGTTAATGGATTTTGTTTCATCTACATGTACTTAGATTTTTTATGTAAGAAAGTATATATATATATGATCTATTTTTATTTCGAAAGTATCATTACAGAATTACACAAATTAAAATAAACTTGGAAAACGCGTTTATCTAAATAGAGAAAGAAGACAGATATATAAAGTCTAAAGTGTACAGCATAAATAGACCATTAAATTGGTACTAATACTACACGGTCCACACACGTTATAATCATTGTCTACATTGTTACCTGCTTGGCCATAGCAAAGGGCGACCACAAAAAGCTCCATTTGTATGGTAAAGTTAACATTGTAACAAATTGTTATGGTGATAAAAAGAGCTAATGTATAACAATTGTTGACAATAAAAAAGAGAGAGTTACTAGCTAGTAGTAATATAGTTTTTTTTCGATAAAAGCTTTTCAAAAGTAGTAATAGTCAAAAGAATTTGATAGTAGTAAAACACAATAGTACCAATGTGCCACTCAAAATATATAAATCAAACCATATTAAACTCGAAAATCAAAGAGGTTAACGCTGATTGGCGTTAGTTTCTTTTTTCTTTCACAAAATGAAATCATTACCTGCATTAAATATTTAGTGTAAGGGTCATTAATATGTTCACGGTTCAAAGAATCCAAAGCAAACATTTTTAGTTTTTATTTTATGAAGTTATGTTCTTGCCTTTCTGGCATTGACCCCTATAAGCTGACTTGCCTTTCAGGTGGACCTTTGTGCATATTGAGATTGGGCTCAAGATAAAGTTTGGTTTTATTCTTCTATATGTATTAGTCAAACTGGGCTTGCTAATGCTTTTGGCGGTCCTGAGGTGTCAATAGTAGATAAATAGAGTTATGTATAAACTATAGGGTGTGTTTTGTGATATATCGAGTTTTATTTAACCCGAATTATGTTAGTGTAAGTCTGTAGATATATATTTGTAGCACAATGAGAGGACAAATCCACAAGGATTGAAAGATTGCAAAATTAGAATTTTGAGATCCAAAGTAATCTAGAGATAATAGTTTTGAGGTTTTTGTTTTGATCTCCAAGACAAAGGAAACAATAAGAATGCAGAGAATTAAAGTGTAACTAGTAAATAAAGCATTAGACAAAAGAAAAGTTAATTATTTTTTTTTATATATTAATATTATGCAATAAACAAGGCCCTGAACGATTAAGCAATTAAAGAAACTACTGGATCATTGAAAATATGCATGGAAGAGTTATAAATTAAATATAATAGATTTTTTTTTTTGTCATAAAATATAATAGATTATTTTATGAAAACAACACTAATATAAATTAGTATATAGTATATACAATATATCTAGATCACTTCTATTTGAAGTTTGAATTATTTATTTATTTTTGTCAAAGAATGTGAATGATTGTGCTTTTACTATTTCTTACTATGTTCTGCATTACACATTGTCCCTGTTTACCGACATTAGGAATTCTATTACAATTATTACATTTAACATGCTTCACTCTCAACACAATATTATCATTTGGATATAATTATTATACATATATAAATATATATATAATAATAATCACATATATATATAATAATTAGATAAATGAAAATTCATAATTCTGAATATATACCTGTATGTGAGCACAATCACTAATTAGTATACAAATAGTCAATGAAATTTAAAATAAAATTTTGACTTTTTCATTTATAAATTTACGAAACAGTTAATGTAGTACTATGTGGATGACATAAAAAAGGGAGACATTTCCTGTTCTTTTAAGATATCAGAAAGATAAAGATGCCAAAATCAGATCCAAACCATATAACCTTGACTATGTCAATGCGTATATTCACATTAACTATACAAAGACTAATTCTAAGTTAGGCCAAAAATTAGATCATCTAATACAAAGGAAACATGTTTCTTATCAAAATAATTTGTATACAAATTTTACACATTTACTTAAAACTACATATGTTGTATTTATTATAAAAATAATATTTTTAAACAAAGTCAATCCAATGCAGCATTAAATCCAAATAGTAAAAACATTGAAAAATATTATGGCATCACTTTGTACTATATTATTTTTTATGTAATTCAAATATAATATATAATTTAATTTATACAAAATATTAATACTCGTGCTGTATAGCACGGGTTATGATCTAGTTGTTCTAATTAGGCAATGCTTAGTCTATGTTTAACCGTTAGACAGACTCATATAAATATTGTTACCATCGTTTAAATAGTTCTAACACATATATTTCTATTATTTATCTAATACGACGTTAATTATACCAAACCCTATAAACATGATATAGATCCTAACTTAACTAGGACATTACGATGTTTAAAATTTAGAACTTTGTTTATGAGATTCAGAACTTTTCTGCGTTCAAGTTGGCCTTTCACATGGTGACATGGACCATGTAAATACATAAAGATCATTATCTCGAAAATTGAAATTCTATCTGCGCACTCTGTGACAAAGAATCCATGAAGCGGACATTATGCTTTTAAAGTCAAAACTCTATTGACAAAAGATGATTCACTATTAACCCTTTTGAACGAAAGATGATTCACTCATACTTAAGACCTCATATAACGGCTTAAATGCTCATAAAACTAAGAGAGGTCTTGTGTATATCTAATGCTCTAATGCTACGCTCATAATAGAGAGATAAATCCAAGTAATCGTACTAATTATCTCGTAGATGATGAATATAAGAGGTGTTACAAGTAATCATAGTCATTATTTCTTAGATGATGAACATTAACATTAAATAAGAAATAAAAAGAAAATATGTATGTATATGTAGAAGATTGAGGATTGGGGTGGTGGAGGTGGTAGAAAGAAATGGTTAAGAAGAGAGAGGGATGTTGACAAGGCAAAGACAAGAGCCTGATTTGATGGGCTTTGGTATGTTTCTTTCGACGTGACTTGTCTCTCCGTCTTCATCACTCACTCTCATTTCCTTAGAGATCAAAGGACTCTCCAACTCCAAGTGTTGAAGTGTGCCTATATTATCCAGTCGTGAATTTCATATATTTAAACTAGGTTTGTTTTTACCACAAATTTATACCTTGCTGATTTCTATAGTGAAATTACTACTCATGTTGTAAGCGAGATTTACCTTGGAAGTATTCGTGTATGAGTTATAGACGATTAAAAAACTAGGCTTACGCATTTGGAGTATAGGATCAAGTAATGTAAGAGAAACAAGGTAATTTAAATATTTAATTAGTATTACAAATATAGGAGGAATCTATTCAAACTCTCATAGAATTAGTAGTGAATATTACTATTTTAGGTAATTTCAAATAAATTTTGAGTATTTTTGGATAAGTTTGTTAATTTTCAGATTTTCAATTGTATATAAAGGTAATGTAGATAATTCGTACTCATAGCAAACCATATTCCGTACCCGCTAGAACATAACAAACTGAACAAAAACAAATATTTGCTATATTGTAGGGTATATATGCTTAAAGACTAGGTACTTTGAATATGTATTTTAGATATTTTTTTCATCAAGATATTAAAGATGTTCTCATTGGTCATGTAACAGTTTAATTTCAGAATAAACACAATGTTGTTTGGAATCTTAAAAACCGTATATTTTTACTGTAAAAATAGATAATGATATTTACTACCCACCCTCTCGGTTTTTTTCTGTACGATATTTTAGAAGTTTTTATTTTTATTTTTGATTTTATTTTTATAAAAGTACACGTATTTAACTTTTATGACTATTTATTCTATAGTATTCTTATTACTGGTTGAATTATTATTAATTGAGAATTAAATAATGGCTTCCTAATCTCTATGCTTTAGCCAACGAAAAATCTTACAAAAAACGGAGAGGGTATAAAATAAATTAAATCTTGAAAAATAATATTTAGGAAAAAGATACTGTTGGATGTTTATTGCTGACTAGAATTTATATATTCGGTCAATTACGGAAAAACCATGGGCATAATTCATTTTAAAAGATATTGTTACCTGTATAAAAAAAACCATTAACCATAACCATTGATGCCTAATTTGTATCTCGAGTGTTTCTATTCTTTTGGTGGCTAATGATTAACTGAAAAAATTTGGCCGAATTGATAACAATTTTTTAAACATGCAAAAATATATTTTCACTAATCCACGTTTTCCGTGAAACTAAGGTATATTTTCATGTGGCTTTACATGATTGGAAGTTTTCAGGAACAAAATTTCTTAAATTATGTATATTTATTTAGTTTGGAATTGATGATCAAATAATAATTTCATAAATTATCTCAAATCTCCCTAGCCAAATTCACGAAAAATTCAAGAAGATATTCACTTCATAGAAGGTGGTCAAAAATCGTATTTACCCTAGAAGAAGCATACCCGTAATCCGTTTTATCGTAAACAATCCCAAGAATGTAGACGGTCACGTTTTATACTATCTATCATCACATAGAATATTTATTAATATTATTTAACAGTATATTATTAATTACGATAGCTCTTAGTAAAAAATATTATTGTAAGTTTGTAACTATTCTAAGGAATGTTGATTTCTTATAATCAAGTGGTATTTTTTCAGACATGCATGTACTGATTTACTAGTTCCCTAAGTCGGGTTTCATGCTGACATATATAATAAATGACAAAATATGTAATTTTTTTTTAATCCATAAAAGACTAAGACTAATTCAAGTAGCTAAAAATTAGACATACGGAATATTAAAAAATGGTTTTGGCTCAATTTTTGTACAATGCTCTTAGATTTTTCATGGATTTATGGTCAAGTTTTGTATGAGTGATAACAAAAAGTCAGATCTAATGTAGTGTATAATAATTTTTGCTCTATAAAATTGATTATAAATTGAAATTAATGGTAAGTCTTGAAATAGAATATTTGAAAGAAACCGACAAGTCTACGTTAAATATCAAAGTTTTGGGGGTGCAATAATTAAGAGCGTTTTGGTGCAGTCTGTTCGTAATCGTAGTGACGGTTGGGAACTATGATATTAATATGGTGTCTATTTTTTGTTTAGTTAATTTAGATTTCAAATCAAACACTTGATTAATAGAATGTCAAGAACTCATAACACTCTAATCACTAAAGGCAAATATAGCTAAAAACATGTCAATCTTGCCGGTTGAACCGGATAAAAAATCAGTGGTGGGCTTTCAATTCATAGGATTACGGCCACTCGTGAAAGAATATGACACTAATTCACGAAAAGATGTTTCGTCTAATTTTATGGTGGTTAGAAGAATTCCAGATGTTTTCAATAATGAGGCTTTTTCCCATAATCATTGTTTTCCCCCCAAATGACATATAACTCTTTTGTATAAAAAATACGTAATTTTATGAAAGGTACAATTATCTCCTTCGTTAGCAAAATCCAAGTTTCTACAATATGTGTATGTGCACGTGTAACTACAGTTTGAGTTCATAAAACCACGTCCCACTTACTGTAAAACGTTAGCGACTACACTGCTAATTAGTAGGATTAGACAAATTATATGTTCCCTGTGTTTTAATTTTGATATTCGTTTCGGTTCGTTTAGCAAAATAGAACTAATCATAAATATTTAAGTTTCAAAAGCCTCGATTCTTAAGAAAACTACATAATTTCACATATTTTCACTCGATTGGTTGCGCATCAAATGTATATATAAAACGGATCACAATTTTTTTTTTTGATCAAAACGGATCACAAAATTAAGTGTAAAAATACAGGAACTTTCCTCAGTCTCGTCAGCCATGATGCAATGGCCCTTGATTTCATCTGTAAAAATTACAAGTCTTTTCACATTACAAAGAAGCATTAAGTTCATTTTTTATGTTGGGAAGAAGAAAATCGATGTCAGTCTTCACTCAGTGTCCTCACTAAGAACATGTACCTAGACCAATTAATAGATTCTCTGTTTATATACCACAAATGTCTATGCTTATTAATGAGTAGTACTATTCTTTTATTTTTAATTTTTTAGTAAGACACATTTAATAACCAAGATGATACAGAGAAAACGGGAGACCGTAAACAATTAAAATAATATACGTGACTTGTATAGTTGTATTGCTTGACACAAACTAATTAGAATGTTGACCAAATTTGGTTAACGGAATTTCACCGCCCAATTCCACTTGCTTTATATGCGATGAACAGTTGACCAGAGGAGACAAAGTGTAACAAATAGGCTATTAACAAAACATAGAAGTAATTAATACATTCATAGTTTATATATAGACATGTTGTGAGAACTTATTCTTTTCTTCTTTAACAAACAATCTGAATTCGTTTCATACTATATAAGTATTATATACTACCTAGTTATATGCTAGCTTTGTATTGACTCATAGAGTCATAGTACAAATGCTAAAATACTAAAGCTACACAGAGTGGTAGAACCAGCTGAAATATGTTTAAAACTACATGACCTAACCCAACCATTACAAATTTATAAACAAACTACATCCTGAAACTCCAGAATAGACGATGTAGCTCACTATGAACTATAATGTATGTTTAATGTCAGAACCAAATAAATTTAAAAAAAATGTCAGAACCGTACGAGAAGAACAAACAAAACTTTTTGTAGTTTGTTTGTATATATTTCTAAGTAAAAATGCTGAACACAATTATACAACCAATATATGTGATCTAATGTGCTATTTAGGAAAATTTGTCGATGATAAGTACTACGTCAGAGTCAAAAGACCCATATTGGTTTAGTCCGACTATTAGATACGAAAAGTCAAGCAAACATTACATGTAAATTTTGGTAAGATGTGAGAGATATATATGTCTTTTTTTTTATTTTTTGATAACAAAGATGATGCTAAAATACTTTTAGATCCAAACACCAATTATGAGATTCGGAAAAACTAATGTTAGAATTCGAACCATGATGGCCAATATTACATGAACTCAAGTGGCAAATTTTTTCACTCTTTTACTATTGGAGCAAGATGACTTGGTTATGTAAGAGATATGTTGCTCTCAATATTCTCATAGATCATCTCTTTCTTCAAATTGGTAAGATATGAGAAATATGTCCCATCTTTTTATTATCATACCAAAGTCTTTTATAAAATATATCATATATGTATATATATATATTGTCAAGAATAACTTGACTTCATACATACTATTTGAATTCGGATAGTATCACAAAACATCACTACCACGTAACTGTTGGAACTTCAATTTTACAAAGTATTTCCGGCTAACTTTTCGGCGAGTTTTTCAGTGAAGTTTGTCACAAAAATAAGAATGATCATATTTTTGGAATCTTTGTAATCGTTTTCAAAGTTTTCTCTCCGGATTTTCGCGGTTCTACAATAATTACATTACATATCATGATCAATATGTGACCTGATCCTCGTAGTTAATTAAAACATAATTTCCCGGTCACCATTCAAAACTTTCTAGATGGAAGATTAACAAAACAAAATTATCTTAGCTTAATTTTGTAGTAACAGAGAAGAAATGATTAACTAACATCTAATCAAGCCCACGTGTCATAAACCCCACCAATGAAGAAAAAAGAGCAAAAGACATGCACATGCAATTACACGAATACATACACCCCACCACCATCCTCCCTCCTTATATTATTATTGCCCCTTCCTCTCCTTTCTTCTTCCCCTCTTACCTTTTCAGAGAGAGAAACAATATTTCTAATCTATTACAAGTAACATGATCGGCCAACTTATGAACCTCAAGGCCACGGAGCTCTGTCTCGGCCTCCCCGGCGGCGCTGAAGCAGTTGAGAGTCCTGCCAAATCGGCGGTGGGAAGCAAGAGAGGCTTCTCCGAAACCGTTGATCTCATGCTCAATCTTCAATCTAACAAAGAAGGCTCCGTTGATCTCAAAAACGTTTCTGCTGTTCCCAAGGAGAAGACTACCCTTAAAGATCCTTCTAAGCCTCCTGCTAAGTAAGCTACACATTTACATATATATATATTCTTAGATTTTTTTTTTTTTTGGTTAAAAAGTTCTTAGTTTTTTCCAGTCCATATATATACATATATACGTG
>Ga0041059_1003525_pt1 | contig 10633 bp, 9 predicted proteins | sample AraColnosormetaG_FD_56232 | JGI IMG/M metagenome (GOLD analysis project Ga0041059, IMG submission 56232) | Arabidopsis roots microbial communities from North Carolina, USA - Col MF nosort | ecosystem: Host-associated > Plants > Roots > Unclassified | place: USA: North Carolina | collected 2013-09-02 | reverse complement strand
GGGGGGGAATTGATAGATGAAAGATATTCGTTCAGTCTAAAATCGTTAGAAAAAAATATAATTTTTTCCTTAATGTTTTCGTTCAATCATTTATAATAGTCTAACCATCATTGAGGTCACAGTAGAAAAATCCTAGAACCTGATAAATCTTTCAATCATTGAGAAATTGTTGTGTGCTCTTCTCATTTTCTTAGGTCTTTCTAAGTTGATTGGTGCTTAGCATATTTAGCAGACGGTAATACTGGAATCTTTTTTTTCAGATGTCAGCTAATTCAAAAAAAAATATATATATATATATGTCTCTGAGAATTACAAAGAAAAAAATCAAATGATCATCCCAAGAAATACAAAAGAAAATCCGAAAAAAGTGATGGCTAGAGCTGTGTTTTTCTTGGTGCTGAAAGAATTCCCTGTTTCAATAAGAAAGTCACATCAAAATAATCACAGTTCACAAAAATTATATAATTTCACAATTTTCATCATTTTATTTTAATTACTAAACAATTAATAAAACGTTAAACCGAATAGCAAATCCAACAAATTCAATTTTGATATGGAGTAGGTAAATGCATACCACTAGTCGCAGCTTCAGGCAACGCAGCAGGCGAAGAAGCTTCATTAAGAAAACAAACATCAATATCAGAACGCGTATATAATCTATGCAATTAATACAATAGTCACACATTTTGATTAAAGCTAATAAGAGATAAAAAGAACTCACGATTAGTCTTGTTGCAGACTGACGGATCATGATTAATACCACATGAGTCGAGGATTTTAATAGCGTTCTCTTTGGTGAGAGCAAGGAACCTGAGCAAGTCTGGATGTTTGAAGGCGGTGCATAGACACGACACATCCTTCTCGGCGATCTGTTTCATCGGATTACAACACAATGGCGGCGGAGGAATCGACAAGTGAATGTACGGTTGACATGGCATTAGTTTTGCTACGCATCTCATTGCCTGTTGAACGTCTCCGAAAAATTGTGCTGTGACTTGCACGGAGTAGAGAATGACGACGGTGGTGACTACACCGAGAATTCTTGTGATATTCATTTTCTTTTTGTTATGCAGTGTTTGTTTTGCTGAGTGTATTTTATCTCATATAAAGAGAAAATATTGGAAGGTTTTTTCTTTTAACTTAGCTAGGAAATATTGGTGGATACAACTATTGGACAGGGCAGGTCAAACATAGAGGTAAAGTTTTGTTTCTTAGTATAGTAGTTTTTTGTAGGTTACTGAATTTGTTATTATACAATTGAATGTATTGATAAGACCAAGATATGACCAAGGCTACAAAATCCAAAATGTCTGAATTTGGATTTCCAAAAATTGACTAAATACTAATTACCAGTATATACATGTGACAAGTTTACCATTTCCTTATAATCTTGTGATACCTTACTGTTATAAGTTAGTCTCCACTGGATAAAGATAAAATATCAGGTATCTAATGTTGGGACAGTGAAAATGTATCAGCATTAATTAGTATATATAAATATGTTAATTAAAATATTACTAATTGGTAACTTTGACTGTGAACAGCCTGGCTCTAAATATATGTGCTGGAGGTGGTATAGCCATGGTCCATTCATTTTTTACTTTTCTTTTTGAATGAAATCTATTAAAATTAGGATTGTACCATTTTTGTTTTCTAAAAAACATGGGACAAATGATACATTTTTTTCCAGCGCAAGGACCTCAAATTTATTGTGTCGGGCCTAACTTTAAATCTTATATTTTTCTTATGTATAAGATTAAATTTACATGGCAATGTCCATCATTTTTAGAAACATGAATCAATTTACTTATTGTTGAATTCGTTTTGAGTTGGATAGGAAGTGAGGTTTGAAAATAAATATTGAACTAGTTTTTAGTACCAAACCTCATTAGTTAATTCTTTTTCTTCATTTTTTTTTGTTGTGTATGTTTTTGGTTATTGTCGATGCAATTACATGTTTCATGTTTGTATAGTTTCTAGCTTTAACCTGAATTTGGTTTTTACAACATAAACGCTGGCAATCGAATGTCTCATACATATCCCAGTGGTTAATAATTTCGGTGTCAGTCAGGTAGACACTTTGGAACTATCGTCATTCTGATATGAATGGTGGTGATTTTGGGGTTGGCCAAAACTTATGTTCTTTAAAAATACCTTTTCATATCAAGACTGAGGATAAACTTCGAAATTGTATATAAAAGATTAAAACAAAAATACTTAAACACATTCTGATGACCGAATTACACAGTCATCACACATATAATTATAAATTAAAAAATGACATAATCAGAAGAAGATCATTGCCACAAAAGCAGACAGAAAGCTAAATCGATTGAAGCTGATAGTTGAAGCGGAAGAGGTTCCTGCTCATTAAAAAGCCCCATGTCAATTAATTTGATAAAATATTAATAGAGTTTGTGTATTTTATGGGGGGTTTTTCAACAAAATGTATAACAACAACAAAATTGAAAATAAACACGAATTAGTGCTAACCATTGGTTGATCCCGGCGACGCAATAGGCGAAGGAGCTTCATTTACAATAGAGAAAAAACATTAAAATAACGTCGTGTATACTTATCAAAGATATTTGATTAAGTTATATATCTATGGGATCTTATAAATAGAAGAATAATCATCACTCACTGGCTATTTTGGAGCAGAGTGAAACGTCAGGATTAACTCCACATGCCTTGGGAAGTAGGAGAGCGTTCTCTTTGGTGAGGTTTAGGGCTTTGAGCACCTCCGGATTGTTAAAAGCGATGCATAAACACGGTGCGTCTTTCTCTACGATCTCTTTCATCGGCCCGCAACACGATGGCGGAGGAGGCGGATTCAGCGAATGTATGTACGGCTGACACGGCAGCAGTTTCTGCAGACAAGCCGTCAACTGAGGGTTTCCTCCTTGTGCCGTCGCTTCGACGGAGTAGAGGACCACGACGGCTACGACTACGGCCAGAAATTTGTTAATCTCCATTTTTGTTTGTTATTTGTCTTTTGTTGTTTACAATGTTCATATAAATAGGTGGAGATCAATCATGCATAGAAATAATCTTGTTTGTTAATTATGCAAGATTTATTATGAATTTCATGGTTTATATTTACCTGTTTTGTCTGATTTGTTGTGATATATGTGGCATGTATGTAAGATTCAAAACTAAATTTGGATGATTGCATGATAAAATCTTTAATTTACATTTCATTTCTATGGAAATTTTGTAAAGAACAATATTCATAAAATCTCAGTAAATGCTGATGAAAATTTGAAAATTAAGGATTACTCCAAGAGAGCCCATTTCAAACCTTAGCCAGTGCAACACTTGTAAAAAAAATTAACAACATAATGATAAGTTTAGTGGCTAATCTACATGTTTACGTGGCGGATGATTATTGTATGAGTGATAATAATCAACGTGGCAATATAAGGGAGTGTGATAAAATTACGTCATTACCCTCATCCATTGTTTCGTCTTCTTCCCTGAGAAACACTGAGAAACTGGAGAAAAGAAAGAATGAGAGTCTCAGGCCAGAGTATCATAGCCATATCTCTATTCACACTCTCACTCTACATCCATCGTGTTCAAGCCCGTCCCTTCGTTCTCGTTCTCTCCAACGAAGATCTCAACGGAGGTTTTAATGATAACGGCGCCTACGAATCCTCCGATTTCGATGAGTTTGGTGAATCCGAACCCAAATCCGAAGAGGAGCTTGATCCCGGTTCATGGCGTCGAATCTTCGAGACAAATGAGTCCACCGTCCACGCCTCTGCGTCGCCGCAGTATTACTCCGGACTCCACAAAATTCTCTCGGCTGCGAGTGAAGGAAACACTACATTGATGGAGGAAGCGGTTTCAGAGATAGATTCGTCTGCCTCGTCAGGAGATCCACACGCACAATCAGTGATGGGGTTCGTATACGGGATTGGGATGATGCGTGAGACGAGCCGAAGCAAATCGATTTTGCATCATCATTTCGCGGCTGCGGGAGGAAATATGCAGTCTAAAATGGCACTTGCTTTTAGATATCTAAGACAAAATGTAAGCAAGCAACACTGAACATTTCAATTGGAACTTATCTAATTTTGAAGTTTTTTGGTTTCTTGTGATCCTTTTCACAGATGTATGATAAAGCTGTTGAGTTATATGCTGAACTAGCAGAGACAGCAGTGAATAGCTTTTTGATATCCAAGGATTCTCCAATGGCTGAGCCAGTTAGAATCCACATTGGAACAGAGGAGAATAAAGATGCACTAAGGAAGTCACGAGGGGAGGAAGATGAGGATTTTCAGATATTGGAATACCAGGCAGAGAAAGGGAATTCTGTAGCAATGCACAAAATTGGACTGTTTTATTACTTTGGTTTGAGAGGATTAAGGCGTGATCACGCTAAGGCGTTGTATTGGTTTTCGAAGGCGGTAGAGAAAGGAGAGCCTATGTCAATGGAACTTTTAGGGGAGATTTATGCTAGAGGAGTTTAATGGCCTTGGTTACTTGTATGTCAAAGGCTATGGAGTAGATAAGAGAAACTACACTAAGGTAACTTTTGCTTCATACTTACTAGGCTTGCTTCTTTATCTGACTTGAAGAATTTAGTTTTACTTAGAAACAATGATGATGGAATTGAGACATGGGATAGATTTTTGACTGTATGTAAAACATTCTAAATTAGTCTTAACAATTAAAGTACCAAACTGAAGCACATCTCATCTTTAGTGGTGATCAGGACATATAAAGAGTCGCTTAGTGGCACTCTGAAACCATCGTAGATGCAGTTTTTGTTTTGACTTTTCCTTCAATATATCTTATGACCTAAAGATATCCCGTTGATATTTCCCTTCAAGTGCAGGCGAGAGAATACTTTGAGATGGCTGCTAATAATGAAGATCCTAGCGGGCATTATAACCTTGGAGTGTTGTATCTTAAAGGCACTGGAGTCAAGAAGGATGTGAGGCATGCAACCAAATATTTCTTTGTTGCTGCCAATGCTGGTCAACCAAAGGCTTTTTATCAACTCGCCAAGATGTTCCATACAGGCGTTGGACTTACAAAGAACTTGGAAATGGTAACTATCTTCCGTACCATGAATGTCATATACAAATAGTTTTTATATCTATGCAGTTCTGTTAAAATGAAACTCCAACTTTTGTTAACTTTTAAACTTCAGAAGATTAATTGACTGGAGCTCATTGGCAATATTTCAAGATTCTTGCACAATCTTACAAGAATTTTCTTTTTACTATTTGAGGTTGGGGTGGTGTAATTTGCTAAAACGTATAACCAATTATAGAAATCTCTGTTAAGTTTTCACTGTGTCATGCTTTTATTTCTATTTCCATCAATTTAAGGTGTGTTTGTAGTTTTGCTCTGAGCACTATGAATACTTCATTGATGGATTTTGTACTTCAAATTCCTTGTTGTAGGCGACAACTTTTTATAAGCTAGTAGCAGAAAGAGGACCATGGAGTTCTCTCTCTAGATGGGCTCTTGAAGCTTACTTGAAAGGTGATGTGGGAAAGGCTTTTATATTGTATTCGAGAATGTCAGAGCTCGGTTATGAAGTAGCACAAAGTAATGCTGCCTGGATCGTCGATAAATACGGGGAAAGAAGCATGTGCATGGGAGTGTATGGGTTTTGCACAGATAAGGAGAGGCACGATCGGGCTCATTCTTTGTGGTGGCGTGCCTCTGAACAGGGAAACGAACATGCTGCATTGCTTATTGGAGATGCATATTACTACGGTCGGGTAAGTCTACTTACGCTTGAAGTTTATGAATTGTGAACATACGGACAATGGATATAATTGTCACTTATCTCATCCCATTCACATTTGATTTTTCCAAGAGAACATATTTCTCATTCATGAAATCTAGACGTTAACTGATTCTATGAGGCTCATACTCATGTTCACAGGGTACAGAGAGGGATTTCGTGCGTGCAGCAGAGGCGTACATGTATGCTAAATCTCAATCAAATGCGCAAGCAATGTTCAACCTCGGTTACATGCATGAGCATGGAGAAGGTCTTCCTTTTGATCTCCATCTTGCTAAACGTTACTACGACCAGGCCCTCCAGAGCGATACTGCTGCCAAATTGCCCGTCACGCTTGCTCTTGCGAGTGTATGGGTCCGCAGAAACTATGCTGATACTGCCCTGGTGAGAGAGAGGGAAGGAGAGTGATGATTTATCTGTTAATGGAATTGTCCGAGTGAAAATGGATGACCAAGGTCACGTTTTATGGATGCAGGTGCAAGTACTGAATTCCTTACCAGAAGTGCATCAAAAGGTGGTGGAATGGGTAGAGAATGGGATGTTGGAAGAAGGTAATGCGACCATACTAACTCTTTTCCTTTGTCTAATAACCGTTATATATCTCCGGGGGAGACAACGTAGACAAGTGGTTTTGGATCCCGTTGGTGCTAACGTGGCACAGCCCCTCGCTGCCCCAGTAGCATTTCCCCAGTAATGGCTGAACCAGATGAATCAAGAGAGCACACAATCACCAGAGAGCCCAGAAATTTTCTGTACAGGTTCCAACTTAGTTCCATACTCATGACACACTTACTTAACCATAGCAGAGTGTAAGGAGAGGCGAGAAACTTTCAAGTTTTGCCCATTTTTATTCCCTTATTTAGTTTAAAGCAATAGCTATATCAGAACTGAACTGTAGGTTTCTCTGTAGAGCATTTCAAAATTACATTTACCCGCTTGTAATGAAGTTTTGAGAGTAGAATAATGGTAATGGAACATATATTATGACAATTTGAAGTGAGAGTAATGAAGAATACCTCAAGAATTTTTTCAGGTCTGTTTTAAAAAGCCGGTATTTTATAAGATCACACAAATTCTCTCCATAACTTGTGGATTTAATTAGTTCGGTGAAACTTATGTTTAAATTTTAATCCCTGTATTATTATTTTACCCGAATGAAAGCTGATGGAGAATTGTATATTTCTATATATATATACGTAATTTTCTAAGATGTGTTTAATAACATTAACCTGGCAATAATGGTCAAGAAAACGTGGCTTTGCAGAAAATGGTAATGTTTATGACTTGCATGTTTGTTAAACTGTCCACGGAGATGAACAATCGTTGAAAATGCAATTTATATCATTATGTTATACAATATACGATCCCTACAAACTTGCTTTTAAGCGGTCCTCACGTTCAATTAAACAAAATAATAATGAGAAATACTTATATAACAATCAAATATTCCAATCAATGAATAATTATTGATCCCCTTTATAATAAGCATCATCAACAATATTCGAGTAGTAGCCACATTTCACTTTCATCTATACAGATTCTGATTCGTTCGTTTGAATCAGTAATCGCGCATCTCGTCTCGTCGGAGAAGAATGTCGCTTATGGATAATCTGTTAGGTATCCTCCGCGTTCGTGTCCAACGCGGTGTCAACCTCGCCGTACGTGATGTTTCCAGCAGCGATCCTTACGTCGTCCTCAAGCTAGGTCGTCAGGTTCTCTCTCTCTCACTTTCTCTCTCGTTTTCCTCAAACTTCAACGATTAATTTTTTCAAAAACTCATAATTCATATTTCTTTTGCAGAAACTCAAAACCAAAGTGGTGAAGCAAAACGTAAACCCACAATGGCAAGAAGATTTGTCATTCACAGTAACCGACCCTAATCTCCCGCTTACTCTGGTAAATTCCAAATCAAACCACTACTTTCTAAACCGTGGACCGGTCTACAAATTAACACATCGAATTTGCTTAAATCAAAACAGATTGTGTACGATCACGACTTCTTCAGCAAAGACGACAAAATGGGAGACGCAGAGATCGATTTGAAACCGTACATCGAAGCCTTACGAATGGAACTCTCCGGTTTACCAGACGGAACCATCATATCGACCATCGGTCCAAGCCGTGGCAACTGCTTAGCCGAGGAAAGCTACATCCGTTGGATCAACGATCGAATCGTTCAGCACATTTGTCTCCGACTCCGTAACGTCGAGCGTGGTGAAGTTGAGATTGAACTCCAATGGATTGATCTTCCCGGTTCTAAAGGCTTGTAAACAATTTTCGAAAGTTACCTTATTGGGCTTTTTAAACTTATTTATTGGGATAAGCCCATTATATAAATATAATATGAGGCCTATGATCCGATTGGATTCGGTCTGGAGTTATTTTTCACAAATAAACATTTGAAATATTTATGAACATTATGATATTGAAGTATGAATGTGTGTGTGAAACCATTGGGTTTGTGTCTGCCCAAGGCGGCACGAATTTTAGTGATTGATGTTTAGTTTGAAGGAATCGTGAGGACAAAGATATTTTACTTTCGTATATTCTTTTATTTTATTTTTCTCTTTTGGTTTTTCCTTTTAACGAAGTGAAGAAAATGAAAAAGAAAGAGATGAAAAAGATAACTTTATTGCAGCAATAGCAGCTTTTGAGGAACACAAATTTGTATTTTGAAACGAAGTAAGAAAAAGTTGGTAATTTTTCAGATCCTTTTAAATATTCTCTGTTCTATTTCTATATATTCTTTTATAGGTTCAGCCTTTTAGAGAACCCAAAACCGTGCAAAAAAAAAGATTAAATTTTTAAAAAATATATGTTTAGCGAAAGCATCTATATATGCTTTTTTCACATTGATTCGTAGCCGTAGATCGGTATTTGGTCTGATGTTTTCTTTTGGTCGGGGGAAACTTTCGAAATTGTAAAATAGACCCTTTATTATTGATTCGTTTCTTAAACATCCCCTATGTTTTATAATCATGACGAAAGTAGATAATGAAAAACATTTGAGTTGGAGCTTAATGAAGCTGACAAGTGTCACGCCTCTACTTTAATTTTCCCATTTTACCCTCATCCATCATTAACTTCTTTTACGCATGCCCCTCCTGTTTCTCGCTCTGTTCTTTCTTCTACTCCTTTATTGTTTTCTTCACGTTTATAACTATTTGTTGATTATTTCACTTCAACATCGTATTAAAAATAAGTTAAAGACAAATTAAATAGAGTAAACCCATTCATAAAAACAACATAATCATTAAGGCTGAGTCGGATGATATGTGAATAGCCTATTTTTCCGGATATCCTCCAAATCAAGTTTTATGTCGTCGATTTGTGTGTGTGTGTCCATCATCTGTTGTATTTGTTCAAAAGGGCTTAAAACATTTCGTACCAAACATGAATCTTCATTAGTCATCATCCGTTCATTAGTGGGATTATTTGTTTTGATTACAATTACAAGGCATGCTTTAGCGAAGCGTGTTTAAGCACAAACGCATGGACCTTCAACATGCATTATTTTCGGGTTGCGTGAAAAGCTATGCTTACATTGTACTAACTTTTAATTAAATTAATCATTAAGTTGATTTCTTTTAATTTCATGCAGTTGTATACGGTACTTATGAGTTCTGATTGATAACCAAACTATGAAGTTTTCTTTTCTGATTCATAATTTATCCATTTGAGTTTTTTATTCAACCGTCTATTTCTAATTGATTCTACAACAATTAGTCACCCAATGACTATGAGACTCATAATAGTTTGAATAATTAAACTATACAATTGTGGCAAATGGCTATGCATAAAAACAACATCTTTTGTAATTTTTAAGGCGTGAGGAAGATGTATAAAGTGAATAACCTACTTTTCAAATACAACGGCTAGCTGGACATCTCGCTATATATTGTTATTCAAGTCTTATTTAGGTTTTGAAAAATAATCAAGTACAATAATTTTCTTTCTCATGAATGTTAAACCGAATAGAGAAGCCAAGCAAAGATATAAAAAATACAATGGGAGGCTTCCACCGTAGACAGTCCAATGATCATCTACATTTCGACCATTAACCAGTAACGACTAACGAGAATCAATATCAAATATTTTCTTAAACTCGGCAACCATTAATCTTCTGTTGATAAACTTTAAAAAAATTCATTATAGTAATCTTTTTATTTATCTTTTAGCCAATAAAAAGATTAGTCAAATTTGTAAATTATTCCATTGGCGTTGTCGCCAAAGTTTCATTTCAAAACCACATAGTTAGTTTATACTTCTTATTAAAAAAGAATTATGAGTTCGAGCGATTTTGTTAACTAGTGATATTTCGGTCTATATAAATTTTGAAGAAAACCCAAAAGAAAGCATAATTTGATGCAAAACATGTATCCACTTATCATTCCCATTGATTAACGTATTTATTGAGATTAGTTTGTCGACTTTTAGTATCAGCCATAAGACTCACTTTATGTATATTAAAGCAGGTCAATATAGATCATAAAGTGTTAATTAGTCAAAATTTGCTTTATTAAACCAAACTATCTTACTCTCTTTTCCATTTTTCCCGTTTCAAGTGTTTGCTAAAAGATCAATTTTAATTTTCTCGTTTCAAGTATTTGCTAAAAGGTCATCCATCACCCATAACCATAAGTCAAGCCGTGCAAACATAGAGTATTAGAAAAAACGTTAATTTGAGTTCAATATTACACAAAGTCGCAGTTGTAACAAGGATTTGCACAACAAAAGATTGAAAGATTAATGGATTAGTGACAAATAATTTGAAAGATCCAAAATATCATTAACTATATGGAATGTGAAAAAATCCTGCAATTTTTTTTTTTTTTTTGCCGTGTTAAAAATTNAATTCTTTCAAAG